>Ga0307423_1000271_pt1 | contig 35040 bp, 28 predicted proteins | sample SalMarWE160310MG_FD_202154 | JGI IMG/M metagenome (GOLD analysis project Ga0307423, IMG submission 202154) | Salt marsh sediment microbial communities from the Plum Island Ecosystem LTER, Massachusetts, United States - WE1603-10 | ecosystem: Environmental > Aquatic > Marine > Intertidal zone >... | reverse complement strand
ACCGACGCACCTCGCCGTGGTCGAGGTGGTACGTCCGGTATCCGTCCGGCGTGAGCGCCGCGTAGTCGCCGTCGTCCAGGTAGACCACGTCACGCGTGTGGGAGACGACCGCCGCCGCGTCGGAGCCCGCGAGCATCTCCCCGTTCCTCCCCACCCCGATGAGCAGCGGGCTGCCCAGCCGCGCCACCACGATCTTCTCGGGCTCGCGCGAAGAGACCACCGCGAGGCCGTAGGTCCCCTCGACCATGGCCAGCGCCTCGGCGACGGCCTCCTCGAAGGCCATGCCGTCCTTCCACAGGAAGTCGATGAGGTGGACGACCGTCTCGGTGTCCGTCTCGGACGAGAAGCCGTAGCCCTCGTCCTTCAGCCTCGTGCGCAGCACTTCGGCGTTCTCGATGATCCCGTTGTGGACCAGCGCGATGTCCGTCCTCGCGGTCACGTGCGGATGCGCGTTCGGCTCGGTGGGGGCGCCGTGGGTCGCCCAGCGAGTGTGCGCGATCCCGCACGTCCCGGCCGGGGGAGCGGCCGTGACGGCCGCCTCGAGAGCGGCGATCTTCCCCGCCCTCTTGACGACGCGCAGGCAGCCGTCCCCGTCCACGACCGCCAGGCCGGCGGAGTCGTAGCCGCGGTACTCGAGCCGCTTCAGGCCGTCCAGCAGGATGGGCGTCGCCTCGCGCCCCCCGACGTATCCCACGATGCCGCACATCGCATGCTCTCCGTTGGTCGTTCGGCCGGGGACGCCTCAGGCGACCCCGTCCAGCACCTGCTCCGCCCGCCTCACCAGCTGCTCGGCCGTCGCCGCGTCCGGCGCCTCGGCGATGAGGCGTACGACCGGCTCCGTTCCCGAGGGTCGCACGTGGAGCCAGCTCGATCGGCCGGGCCACGCCATCCTGAGCCCGTCGGACAGGTCCGTCTCCTCCGCCCCGAGGTCCTGCGCCAGCGCCTCGTAGGCACCGGACAGCGCCTCCCTGGGGAAGCCGACCTTCCGCTTCACGATCTCGTACGAGGGCCACTGCGCCACGGCCTCCGCGAGCGACAGCTCCTCGTCGACCAGATGCTGGAGGACGAGCGCGACCGCCAGCGGCGCGTCCCGCGTGTAGTGGAGCGCGGGCAGGATCACGCCACCGTTGCCCTCTCCACCCACGACCGCGCGCTCCGCCTGCATCCGGCGGGCCACGTTGACTTCGCCGACCGGCGCTCGGACCACTGAACAACCATATGCACGGGCCACGTCGTCGACCAAGAGGCTCGTGGAGAGGTTGGTCACCACCGTGCCGGGCGTGCGCCGCAGGACCGCCGCGGTGGCGAGCGCGAGGGTGACGTCCTCCCCGACCGGCCGACCGCCCCCGTCAACGAGGGCGAGCCTGTCGGCATCGGGGTCGATCGCCAGGCCGAGCGCCGCCCCGGTTTCACGGACCAATCGCCCCAGCTCCCCGAGGTTCGCCGCGGTGGGCTCGGGGTCCCGCGGGAAGCGTCCATCGGGCTCCATGCCGATCCCCGTGTACGTGCAGCCGAGCTCGTGCAGGAGGTTGCCGATGGGAGGACCGCCGGCGCCGCGCACGCAGTCCACGGCCACGTACATCCGGGCTCTCTGGATCGCCGCGACGTCGATGTGCGGGAGGGCCACGATCCGCTCGAGGTGGCGCGCCCACGCCCCCACGTCCTCGCGTACCATGCCCAACCGGTCCCACGTCGCGCGCGGCGGGTCGACCTCCGCCAGGTAGCTGCGGAAGCGCGCCGACATCGCGGCGTCGAGGAAGATCCCCTCCCCTGAAACCAGCTTGAGGGCGTTCCATTCGGCCGGGTTGTGGCTCGCGGTGATCCCGATCCCCCCCGCGCCGCCTCCGTCCTCCACCGCGAGCAGGAGCGTCGGTGTGGGAACGATGCTCAACGCCACGACGTCGCAGCCCACCGAGAGCAGGCCGGCGATCGCCGCGCGCACGAACATGGGACCCGACGTGCGGGAATCACGGGCCACGTACACCGGCCCGGTGGCGCCTTCGGAGCGCAGAAAGGCGCCGAACGCCGCGGTGATGGCCGAGACCAGCTCGGGCGTGAGCGGGTCCCCGACGCGGCCACGCACGCCGGAGACGCTGACCATCAGGTCGGAGGGGAGGTGGACGGGCATCGATTTCGTCCGGGCGGGAGGATGGGGGAACGCAGCAGGGAAGTTTGCCAAAATCGCCACCGCAGGTCCACCGAGCGGCCGGGACGCCACGGTGGCGTGGTCCTTCCGCGGGCCGGTACATTCCACCCTCACCTCGAGCGTCCCCTTTCCAGGATCTCCAACGCATGAGCGACCCGGGCCCCGCGGGCCTCGGCTTCGGAACCCGCGCGATCCACGCGGGCGTGACCCCCGAGCCGGTCACCGGCGCCATCATGACGCCCATCTTCCAGACCTCCACGTACGTGCAGCCGGCGGTGGGGGAGCCGAAGGGCCACTACGACTACGGGCGCACGGCAAACCCGACGCGCGAGGCCCTCGAGGCGAACCTCGCCGCGCTCGAATCCGGGACGCACGCCGTCGCCTTCGCGTCCGGCCTCGCGGCCATCGAGGCGATCGTCAAGCGTCTTTCGGCCGGCGACCACGTCGTGAGCGAGGAGAACACCTACGGCGGGACCACCCGCATGTTCGACCGGGTGCTCTCCCGCCTGGGGATCGCGTTCAGCTACGTCGACTCCAGCGACACCGCCGCGGTGGCCGCCGCCCTCCGACCGAACACGCGCCTCGTGCACGTCGAGACGCCGACGAACCCGATGATGCGGGTCTCCGACATCCGGGCGCTGGCCGACGTCACACACGCGGCGGGAGCCCTGCTGTCGGTCGACAACACCTTCGCGTCGCCCTACAACCAGCGCCCACTCGAGCTGGGCGCGGACTTTTCCGTCCACTCGTCGACCAAGTACGTGAACGGCCACTCCGATGTCATCGGCGGAATCGTGGCGGTCTGCGACGAGGCGCTGGCCGAGGAGCTCTCCTTCCTGCGCAAGTCGACGGGGGCCGTCCCCGGCCCGATGGACTGCTGGCTCACCCTTCGCGGGCTCAAGACGCTCCACGTACGCATGCGCCAGCACAACGCCAACGGGCTCGCCGTGGCCCGGTACCTGGAGGCGCACCCCGGCGTGGACCGGGTGCTGTACCCCGGGCTCCCCTCCCACCCCCAGCACGAGCTCGCGGCGCGGCAGATGGAGGGCTTCACCGGCATGGTCTCCGTGGACGTGGGGACGCTCGAGCGAGCGCGCGCTCTCACGGAGCACTGTCGCGTTTTCGCCCTGGCGGAGAGCCTGGGGGGGATCGAATCGCTCATCAGCGTCCCCGCGCTCATGACGCACGCTTCCGTGCCGGAGGAACGTCGTGCGTGCATGGGGATCACGCCCGGGCTGGTGCGGCTCTCCGTCGGCATCGAGGACGAGGCGGACCTTCTGGAGGATCTGGAGCGCGTCCTGGGGTAAGAAGGGTGAACCATGAAACCCGGGATTCGGTGCCCGCGTAGTCAGGGCAAAGAGCACCCCGGCCCCGTCTCGCCGATGGCGCGGGGGCACTCACGAACGAGGATCGGAACATGGCCGACGATCAGGAACGGACGGAAGGACAGACGGGCGGAGAGGCGAAGGCTCGCCGCATCCTGACCGACATCGCACCGCGCTCCTGGGAGCATCCGGCCGACAAGGCCGCGCTCCAGGCGCTCCGGCGCATCCCGGTCTTCGACGAGGTGCTCAAGAAGCTCTTCGGCTTCTTCGGCGAGAAGCCGGTGCGTCTGGCATTCCAGGCGAACGCCGTGCGCGTGAGCTCGAAGCAGTTCCCCCGCCTCAAGGGACTGTACGAGGACGTCCTGCGGACCCTGGACTCGCCGAAGGACTACCCGCTCTTCGTGTCGCAGACGCCGATCGTCAACGCCGGCGCGTGGGGGATGGACGAGCCGTTCATCGTCCTCAACTCGGGCACGGTCGCGCTCCTGGACGACCAGCAGCTGGCCTACATCATGGGCCACGAGCTCGGCCACATCCTGAGCGACCACGTGCTGTACAAGACGATGACGGCGCTCCTGCTCCAGCTCGCGCAGATGGGCTTCCCCATCGTCGGTCTCGCGGCGCGGGTGGTGCTGGTGGCGCTGCTGGAGTGGTCGCGCAAGAGCGAGCTGTCGTGTGACCGGGCCGGGCTCCTCTCCGTCCAGGACCCCGAGATCGTCATGCGCACGATGCTCAAGATGGCCGGCGGCGGGGAGGACGAGGAGACGAACCTTCAGGAGTTCATCGTTCAGGCCGAGGAATACCAGGTGGGTGGTGACGTGGCCGACCAGGTGTTCAAGATCCTGAACCTCATCGGCGCCACGCATCCGTTCTGGACGCTGCGGGTGAGCGAGCTCCGCGCCTGGATCGAGGGCGGCGACTACGACCGGATCGTGCGCGGCGAGTATCCCCGCCGCGGCGAGCCGGACCCCGCCTACCAGGACGACCTGAAGGAAGCCGCCAACGCATACGCGGAGGGCGCGCGCGACTTCCTCGACACGATGACGGCGGCGGCCCGGAAGATGGGCGAGACCTTCATGGGCGGGATGAAGCGCTGAGCGGGGTGTCGCGGACTTCCGGGGGGCGTCCGGGCGGGTAGCCCGCACGCCCCCGCTCTTTATCTTCCCCGCATGAAGATCCTCATCGTGGGCAACGGCGGGAGGGAGCACACCCTCCTCTGGAAGCTCCGGCGGGACGTGCCGTCGGCCGAGTTCTTCGCGACGCAGCCGAACGGCGGCATGGCGCCCCTCTGCCAGCCGCTCCCGATCGCGCCCACGGACACCGAGGCGCTCTCGGGGTGGGCCGCCTCGCAGCGGATCGACCTCACCGTGGTCGGACCGGAGGCGCCGCTCGCCGGGGGGATCGTCGACCGCTTCCAGGCGAAGGGCCTGCCCGTCTTCGGACCGACGCGTGACGCGGCGCGCATCGAGGCGAGCAAAGCGTGGGCCAAAGACCTGATGCGCGGCGCGGGCATCCCGACCGCGGAGCACCGCACCTTCCGCGACCGGGGAGCCGCAGAAGCGTGGGTGCGCGAGCGCGGGGCGCCGATCGTCGTGAAGGCGTCCGGACTGGCCGCGGGCAAGGGCGCCGTGGTGTGCGACACGGTCGAGGAGGCGGTGGCGGCGGTCGCCTCGATGCTCGACGACCTCACATTCGGGGAGGCCGGGCGCGAGGTCGTCGTCGAGGACTTCCTCGAGGGCGAGGAGCTCTCGATCTTCGCCCTCGCCGACGGGGAGCGGGCCCTGATGCTCCTCCCTTCCCAGGACCACAAGCGCGTCGGCGAGAAGGACACCGGGCCGAACACGGGCGGGATGGGCGCCTACGCCCCGGTGTCGATCGCCACGCCCGGCGTCCTGGCGGAGGCCCGTACCCGCGTCTTCGAGCCGACGCTGCGTGCCATGGCGGCCGAGGGCTGCCCCTTCCGCGGCCTCCTCTACGCCGGGCTCATGAAGACCGATGACGGACTCTCGGTCGTCGAGTTCAACTGTCGCTTCGGCGATCCGGAGACGCAGGCCGTCCTCCCCCTGATGGAGTCCTCCCTGCACGATCTGCTGGCCACTGTCGCCGAAGGCGGCTCGCTGACCGGCCGCGCGGTGCGCTGGAGCGATGCGTCCGCCGTCACGACGGTGGTCGCGTCCGCGGGTTATCCCGGCGCCTACGAGAAGGGGAAGGAGATCCGCATCCCCGGCGGACTGGAGGGCGAAGGACTCACGGTCTTCCACGCTGGAACGCGACGGGACGACCATCGGCTCACGACGTCGGGCGGTCGGGTGCTCGCCGTGACGGCCCTGGGCGCAACCTTCCCGGAGGCGGCCGACCGAAGCCGTGAGGGCGCAGCGGCGATCGAGTTCGACGGGGCGTTCTTCCGGACCGAAATCGGCTGGCGCGAGCGTGCGCGCATCGCCGCCGCGACGGCCTGAGGGGGACCGGACGGTCGATGCCCGAGCTTCCGGAGGCGGAGACGATCGTCCGCGGGCTCCGGCGGACCGTCGTAGGGGAGCGCATACGCCGCGTGGAAGTCGTCCACGCGGACGTCCTCCGGCAGCCTCGGAGGCGCGTGTCCGCGGCCCTGCGCGATCGCACCCTCACCGCGATCGGCCGCCGCGGGAAGAACGTCGTGATCGAATTGGACGGAGGCCTGGTCCTGGCCGTCAACCTCGGGATGACCGGCCGCCTCCTCCCCTTCCCGTCGAATCCCCGCCCCGCCGTGCGTCCCACGCACCCGGCCGTGCGCTTCCGCTTCGCCTCCGGCGGCCTGCTGGTCTTCGACGACCAGCGACGTTTCGGCACCGTGGAGGTGCTCGGGCCGGAGGCCTGGGCCGAGCGCTCCGCTCGCATGGGGCCGGAGCCCCTCGATCCCGGGTTCACGGCGGCGCGCCTGTACCGCGACCTGCAGCGCTCCCGCTCGCCCGTGCGGTCATGGCTCCTGGACCAACGACGTATTGCAGGTGTCGGGAACATCTACGCGGCCGAGGCGCTCCACCAGGCAGGGGTGCACCCCGGTCGCCGTTCAGCCGACGTATCGCGGGAAGAGGCGGAGCGCCTGCACGGCGCGCTACGATCGGTCCTGCGCAACGCTATCCACCACGGCGGAACCACGATCCGTGACTACCGAAATGTCGAAGGCGGCGAGGGAGCGTACGGCCGCAGCCTCCACGTCTACGGCCGTGAAGGGGAGGCCTGTGCGCGGTGCGGTAGCACGATCCGGCGCGTCGTGTTCTCCAACCGCTCGGCGTTCTACTGTCCCTCCTGCCAGCCGGTGGGCGACGATCTCCGGTAGGCTGCGCCGGGGCGCCCGGATCGCCGCGGTGCTGACCGGGCTCGCCGTGCCCCTCGCGGGCGGTGCGCAGGAGCGGACCCCCGGCGAGCGGCTGCCGGTGCGCGAGAAGACGCTCGCCAACGGCATGCGTGTGCTGGCGCTGGAGCGACGCGGAGCGCCGACGGTCGCGTTCGTGGTCCAATACGACGTCGGCAGCCTCCAGGAGCATCTGGGCAACACGGGTACCGCCCACCTCCTGGAGCACCTCCTCTTCAAGGGCACCACGACCGTGGGTACACGCAACCTGCCGGCCGAGCTCGCGCTGTTCGCCCGCATGGACGCCGCGCACGACACGCTGGTCCGGGCGCGCGCAGCGGGCGACAGCGCCGACGTCACCCGGCTCGGGACCGTCATCGACGCCCTCGAGGACACGGCCCGCGTGTACGTCGTCCCCAACGAGTTCGACCGTATCCTGACGCGGGCGGGAGCCCAGGGGCTGAACGCGATCACCACCAACGAGTCCACCTCGTACTTCGTGGAGCTCCCCGCGAACCGCGCGGAGCTGTGGTTCGTCCTCGAGTCGGACCGTATGGCCAACCCCGTATTCCGGGAGTTCTACACGGAGCGGAAGGTCGTAATGGAGGAGAGGCGCACCCGCACGGAGACCGATCCGGGCGGCCTCCTGTACGAGGCCCAACTCGCCGCGGCGTTCACCATGCACCCGTACGGCGTTCCGGTCGTGGGATACATGTCCGACCTCGAGAACCTCGGCCGAAGGGAAGTGGAGCAGTACTACCGGAGGTTCTACGGGCCCAACCACGCCGTGGTCGTCGTGGTGGGCGACATCGACGCCAACCAGGTCCTCCGCTGGGCACAACGCTACTTCGGCCCGATCCCGCGCGGCGAAGACCCGCTGCCCGTGCTCGCCCGCGAGCCCGAGCAGCGCGGGGAGCGGCGGGTGGACATCGTGTGGGATGCCGAGCCTTCGGTACGGATGGGGTGGCACGTCCCTTCGGCGTTGGATGCCGACGCGCCCGCGATCACGATGCTCACGTCGCTCCTCACCGGCGGCCGGACGTCGAGGCTCTATCGCCGCCTCATCCTCGACGACCGGTCGGCGACGGGAGTGTACTCCTCGCTGGGGCCGGGTGAGCGGTTCCCCCAGCTCTTCCAGATCGAGGCGACGCCGCGCTCGCCCCACACGACGGCCGACGTGGAGCGTGCGGTGTACGAGGAGATCGGCCGTCTCGCCACGGAGGGTCCGACGGAGCAGGAGCTCGAGCGGGTGAGGAACCAGGTCGAAGCCGGCAACATCAGGCGTCTCCAGTCGAACCTCGGTCTCGCGTTCCAGATCGCCGAGTCCAACACGCTGACCGGCGACTGGAGGAACACCTTCCAACTCTCCGATCGCATCGAGAAGGTCACCCCGGCCGACGTGCGCAGGGTGGCCGCCGCGTACTTCACGCAGGAGAACCGCACGGTAGCGACGCTACGCCGCAGGGAGCCCGGGCCATGATGCGATTTTCGCGCTCGGCCCCGTGGATCCTCCTGCTCTCGGTGCTGGCGGCACGGCCGACGGCCGCGCAGGTCCCGGGGGGGAGGGCGGCGGCCGAGAGGCTCCGTTTCGCGCCGCTCCGCTTCCACGCGCCCGTGCCCGAGACCCACGAGGTGGAGGGGGTCCCGGTGCTCTATCTCGAGGACCACACCGTCCCGCTCGTGACCATGTTCGCGCGCTTCAAGGGCGGGTACAGCCTCTTCGATCGCAGCCTCTACGGCCCCGCTTCGGCGCTTCCCGCGCTTCTCCGGTATGGCGGTACCGAGGCGCTGGACCCGGATTCGGTCGATGCGGCACTGGAATACTACGCGCTCCAGACCAGCTTCGGCGGCGGTGGGGAGACCGTCTTCAGCAGCCTGAACACGCTCAGCGAACACCTGGGCGTCGCCCTGGACCTGTGGTTCGGGATGCTGCGCACCCCCCGGTTCGACTCGGCACAGGTCGAGGTGTGGCGGGGCCGTGAGATGGAGAACGTTCGCCGCCGTCCCGACGACCCGCAGCGGCTCGCGTTCTCGCAGTTCAACCGCCTCCTCTATGGCGACCACCCGGTCGGGTGGGAGATGTCGGCGGACGATCTGACGCCCGACAAGCTCACGCCGGAGCGGCTCCGGGAGGTACAGCGCAGGATCCTCTGCCCGGAGCACCTCATCCTGGGCGTGACCGGTGACGTCCCCTGGCCCGAGGTCGAGACGCGCCTGCGTGGATACCTGCACGGGTGGCCCTCGTGCTCCGACACGCTCCCGCCCTATCCCGAGCCCCACATCCGTGCCGAGCCGGCCGTCTTCCTGATCCCCCGGGACATCGAGCAGAGCATCCTGGTCATGGCCCACCCGACCTCCGTGCACCTCGGGGACGGCCCGGAGTACTTCGCGGCGCAGATCGGCAATGCGATCCTCGGCGCGGGCGGCTTCAGCTCGCGGATCATGGAGAAGGTGCGGACCGAGGAAGGCTATGCGTACGCCGCTTCCTCGATCTGGACGATGCCCCACCGCTACGAGGGCATCGTGGGTGCGGTCACGCGGACACGACCCGAGAACACGGTCCCCGCGCTCAGGCTGATCCTCGACATCATGGCAGAGATGAGCCGCGAGGATCCGACCCGCGACGAGGTCGGCACGGCCGTCGACCAGATCGTGAACGGGTTCGTCTTCAACTTCGAGACGATGGCCCAGATCGTCTCGCGACGGATGTTCTATCTGGCCCAGGACCTTCCGCCGAACTGGCTGGAGCGGTACGTGGCCGGGGTGGAGGCCGTGACGCCCGCCTCGGTCCACCGTGTCCTTCGCCAAAACCTCCGGCCGGATGATATGATCATCCTCGTCGTGGGCGATCCCGACCGCATCGGCCGCGAGGCGCTGGCGAGCCTCGGGCCCGTGACGGTGCTCGAGCCCACCGGAGTCCGCTGAGCCGGGCCGACCCTCCCAACCTGCCCAAGGAGCCACGCATGAGCGCGCATCCCTCCAACCGTCCCGGTCGCGGACGTGTGTACGACAGCATCGTCGACACGATCGGCGACACCCCCCTGGTCCGGGCCCCGAAGCTCTCCTCCCGGCACGGTGCGCGCGCCGAAGTCCTTCTCAAGCTCGAGTTCTTCAACCCCGCTGCGAGCGTGAAGGATCGCATCGGCGTATCCATGATCGAGGCCCTCGAGAAGGACGGTACGCTGAAGCCGGACTCGACGGTCGTGGAGCCGACCTCGGGCAACACCGGCATCGCGCTGGCGATGGTGTGCGCCCAACGCGGCTACCGGTGCGTGCTCACGATGCCGGAGACGATGTCGATCGAGCGGCGAAAGATGCTCGCGCTCCTCGGAGCGGAGCTTCATCTCACGCCCAAGGAGCAGGGGATCCAGGGGGCCTTCGACAAGGCGGACGAGCTCCTCCGCGAGATCCCCGGCGCGGTGAGGGCGGGTCAGTTCACGAATCCCGCCAATCCGGCTGTCCATCGGCGCACGACCGCCGAAGAGATCTGGAACGACACCGAGGGCGCGGTGGACGTCGTGATCTCCGGGGTCGGGACGGGTGGCACGCTCACCGGGTGCGGCCAGGTGCTCAAGGAGCGCAAGCCGAGCGTGCGCATGGTGGCCGTCGAGCCGGAGGTCAGCCCGGTCCTGTCCGGCGGCGAGCCGGGACCCGGCAACATGATCCAGGGCATCGGCGCGGGTTTCGTGCCCGAGATCCTCGACACGTCCCTCATCGACGAGGTCGTGACCGTGTCCAACCAGGACGCCATCGACATGGCGCGCGAGGCCGCCCGCCTCGAGGGCGTACCCTGCGGCATCTCATCGGGGGCCGCGCTGGTCGCGGGCTACCGCGTCGCGGCACGCCCGGAGATGGAGGGAAAGACGATGGTCGTGGTGCTGCCCTCCTTCGCGGAGCGCTACATCTCCACGGTGCTCTTCGAGGGGCTCTGACCTGCGTCCCTGTGGCGGGATCAGGCCTTCACGCCCCAGTGGATCGCGGCGATCCCGAAGGTGAGCAGGCGGTAGCCGGCCTCGGCGAAGCCGACGCGCAGGAAGAGCGAGCGCAGATCCTGGGGCCCGGGGAAGGCACGGACGGAGGCCGGGAGGTACGTGTAGGCCCAGGGGTGGCCGGACACGATGCGCCCCACCACCGGGAGGACGCGGTGGAAGTAGAAGTGGTAGCCGGCGCGCACGAGGCGGTTGGGCGGCGTCGTGAACTCGAGCACCACGAGACGCGCCCCCGGACGCAGGACCCGATGCAGCTCGGCCAGGCCCCGACCGAGATCCGAGAGGTTGCGCACCCCGAACCCGACGGTGGCACCCTCGAAAGTGCCGTCGGGGAACGGCAGACGCAGCGAGTCCCCGCACACCGGGTGGACGGGCGCGCCGGCGAGCTTGTCCGCTCCGGTCACCAACATCGGCTGCGCGAAGTCCGCGGCCACGACGCGACCGTCGAACGACGGCCGTGTCGCGAGCTCCAGGGAGAGGTCGAAGGTGCCGGCACAGGCGTCGAGGAAGGTGCCGGTGGGTGCCCGCTCCCAGTCGAGTCGATCCACCGCCCGGCGGCGCCAGGCCCGATCGACGTTCATGCTCAGGACGTGGTTGAGCAGATCGTAGCGGGGAGCGATCTCCGAGAAGATCCGCTGTACCTGCGCCTCGCGCTCCGCCCCGGCCCGGGGGGCCGCAGGGTCGGTGCTCGTGGACGTGCGAGGTCTCCCTGGGGACGGCATGACAGACGAGCCTCTCCGGCGTAGGTTACCAGCGGCCCCGGGCATCACAGGTTCATGGGGGGCCGAAAGTTACGGGAAGCGGTGGAGGGCCTCAACGGCCGGCCCGAAACCGGCCGCACGACGGACACGTATTGCGCAACGATGCCTTCCGACACCGCCTCCCTGTCCCATGCCACCCCCCGGTGGCCTACACACCCTCGGACGGACACGACTGCGCTGCCCGCTCTGGACTACGCCCGCCTGGACGACCGGGAGCTGGCCACGCTGGCGGCCAGCGGCCGGGAGCGTGCGTTCCGGGAGCTTCTCGAGCGCTACGAGCGCCCCGTCTTCTCGCTGATCTACCGAATGGTGCGGGATCGGACCCTCGCGGAGGATCTCTCCCAGGAGGCCTTCATCCGGGCCTTCAACGCCATCGGCTCGTACAACACGAGCTACAAGTTCAGCAACTGGATCTTCAAGATCGCGAACAACCACACGATCGACCATCTACGCAAGCGCAAGCTGGATACGGTATCGATCCACGGCTCGCCCCACGCCACGACGCAGGAGGAGCTGAGCCATACCCGGCTGGTCGTGGAATCGGAGGACGAAAGCCCCCACGAGCTGCTCGAGCACCGGGAGCTGGGGAGCCAGATCGAAGCCGCCATCGGGGAGCTGCGTGAGGAGTACCGAACGGTCATCCTCCTGCGGCACGTCGAGGGCTACGCGTACGAGGAGATCGCAGAGATCATGGACCTCCCCCTGGGGACGGTGAAGACATACCTGCATCGTGCCCGGAACGAGCTGAAGAAAAAGCTCGAGGACCTGGCATGAGGAACGCCCCGTGGATCGGCCGAACGTCGTTGCTCCATGCGGGAGAGCGGGCGACGTGCGGCCCGGGTCACGAATCGACGTTTTTCCTGAAACTCACCCCCGGGCGTCCCCGTAGGGGGCTGTGGAACGATTCACCAGGAGTACACCCGTGAGCGACACGCACATCCGCGAGCATCTGAGCGCCGAAGCCGTCCAGGCGCTCCTCGAGGGCGAGCTCTCCGTTTCGGAGCGCGCCCGCCTCGAGGAGCACGTGGCCGCCTGCGCGCGCTGCGCGGCGGAGGTCGACGGGTGGCGCGTCCTGTTCGAGGGCCTCCAGGATCTTCCTACGTTGGCGCCTCGCGAAGGCTTCACCGATCGCGTCCTGGCGGGGATCCAGGTGGCCGGACCGCTGCCGCTGGCCGCCCGTGTGCGGGCTCGGCTGGTTGCGCTGGTCGGGCCCCGGAACGGCCACGCGGAGGACGGGCGCCTGCAGGACCTGGCGGAAGGCCTCCTCCCGGACAGGCAGGCCGCGAGGATCCGGTCCCATCTGGACGCGTGTCCGACGTGTGCGTCCCGGGCGGAGTCCTGGCAGGCCGTGATGGATCGGCTCGGGGGGCTCGAGCGCCTGGCACCGTCGGAGGACTTCGCGGCGCAGGTCATGGCCCGGGTGCGGGCCCCGACCCCGGCGCCCGCGGTCCAACGGGTGCCCGAGTGGCGGCGTGCCCTGGCGCGGGCGGGGAAGCTCGTCCCGCAGTCCCGGAGGGCCTGGGCAGCGCTGTCGGGCGTCGCGGTGACGCCCGCGGCGACGCTGGGCCTCCTGCTGTGGACGATCTTCACGCATCCGGCGCTGACGCCCGGTGCGCTCGTGTCCTTCGCCTGGTGGAAGGCCTCGGAGCTCGCGTCGATCGGATGGGGAGCGATCGCTTCCCGTGCCATGGAGAGCGCCCAGCTCTTCGGCGTGTTCTCGTTCTTCCAGTCGCTCGCGCTGTCGCCGACGTCCCTCGTCGCGGCCTTCGTGGCCTTCTCGGCGGGCACGCTTCTGGCCGTGTGGGTCCTCTACAGAAACCTCGTCAACGTCCATCCCGCGGATGCTCGTTATGCGCATGCCTCACATCGGTAGCTTCCTTCTCGGCCTGACGCTGGGCGCCCTCGTCCTCCCCGTTTCCGGGCGGGCGCAGGAGCGGACCGTGGTGTCGAAGCAGGTTTCCGTCGGGCGCTCCGAGGCCGAGCTCCGCCTGGAGTTCGCCTCCGGCGATCCGCTCGACATCTCGCTCCACGACGGATCCGTCTTCATCGACGGCGAGGTCGTCGGTGCCTACCAGGCCGGTGACGACCTCGACGCCGCATGGCGCACCCTCCTGGGTGAGGCCGTGCGCCTGGACGACGGTCCGCTCGCGGAGACGCTGCGGGACTGGTCCCCTCCGTCCGACCTCGAGGGCGATCGCCTCGAGCTGGCGTCCCGGATCGACACCGCGCTCCAGGACGCGCTCACGCCCCGGAAAGCCCCGGAGGCACCGCCGGCCCCGTCCGTGCAGGTGTCGGTGGGCGGCGAGGGTGACGCCGCGCTGGTGCGTGCCCTCCTCGGCCATGCGGGACGGCTCTCGACCCTCGAGGAGGCGCTCAAGGACGCCGGTCCCAACGTCAAGCTCCACATCGGCGAGAACGTCGAGGTGGGCGCGGGCGAGACGATCGACGGCACGCTCGTCGTGGTGCAGGGTGACGCCCGCATCGATGGCGAGGTGCATGGAGACGTCGTGGTCGTCGACGGAACCCTCGACCTCGGCGACGGAAGCCGCGTGGAAGGCGACGTGCGCCTGGCGGACGCGACGCTCCACCGCGACGGTGGAACCGTGGAGGGCGAAGTCGTCAACGTGCAGCGTCAGGAGCGCGACCTGGAGCGCGAGATCCGCGACCGGCTCCGCGAGGAGTTGCGCAGCGAGATGCGCAGTGAGCTCCGGAACGCGACGCGCACGAGGAGCAGCGGGAGCAGCTTGTTCAGCCCGTTCCGCGCGCTGTTCCGCACGCTGGGTGGGCTCTTCGAGAACCTCGTGTCGGTGCTGGTGCTCGGCCTGATCGGGATGGGCATCGTGGCGTTCGCGCCTCGCAACCTGGACACGGTGGCCGAGACGGCACGGCGTGCGCCCGGTCGGGCCGCGATGGTCGGGGTGGCGGGGACGTTCCTCCTCATCCCGGTCTGGGTGCTCGGGGCGGTCGCGCTGGCCGTCTCGATCGTCGGGATCCCGGTCATGATCGCATGGCTCCCCCTCTTCCCGCTGGCCGCCGTGGCGGCCGCGCTCCTCGGCTATCTCGCGGTGGCGCGCAACGTGGGCGAGTGGCTGTCCGACAGCGGCTACCGATACACGGATCGGATCCGGAAGTCCAACCCGGTGCACACGATCTTCGCCGGGGTCCTGGGCCTCGCGGCGTTCTTCATCGTCGCGAACCTGCTCAGGGTCGTGCCCTTCTTCGGGTTCTTCCGCGGCCTGCTGACGTTCGCGGGGGTGATGTTCGGCATCGTCGCGATGCAGATCGGCTTCGGCGCCGTCCTCCTGACCCGCGCGGGGCGCCGCCGGGAGGCCGGACCGGTGGACTTCGACGAGGCATGGGAGCGGGCGGTGGACGTAGAGGTGGAGGTGGAGATGGAGACGACCGCGGGCGCCGACGGGCCGGCCCGGGAAGGGGCCGAGGGGGAGGAGGATGCGTAGTCGGTCGGCGCTCTCGACGCTCGCGGTCGCCGTGGGGGTCTTCGTGGCCCTGCCACACGCCCTCGGGGCACAGGACTGGCGCACCGTGACGATGTCCCGGCAGCGCTCGGGGGAGGACGACCTGCGCGTGCAGGTGACCTACGGCGCGGGCCGCTTCAAGGTGGGGCCGGCGGACCCGGGCCTGCTGTACCGGATGCAACTCCGCTACGACCAGGACGTCTTCGAGCCGCGGGTCGACTACGAGGGCAACCGGCTCCACCTCGGCGTCGAGAGCGTGGGAAGCTCGATCCACATCGGGAAGGACCGTGGAGGCGAGATGGACCTCCAGCTCGCCCGCGACGTGCCGATGGACCTGGACATGAAGTTCGGCGCGGTGCGCGCCGACGTGGATCTGGGGGGCCTGGCTCTCAGCCGCCTCGAGCTGAGCACCGGAGCGTCGGAGTCCACCGTGGACGTCTCCGAACCCAACAGCCTCGACATGCGCTCTGCATCCTTCGAGGTAGGGGCAGCGGACTTCACCGCACGCCATCTCGGCAACCTGAACGCCCGGCACATCGACGTGAGCGCGGGGGTAGGCGAGGTGACGCTCTGGTTCGACGGCGACTGGCGCCAGGACGCGTCGGTCTCGGTGTCCATGGGCCTCGGCTCGATGGAGCTGCGCTTCCCGGAGGGCGTGGGGGTGCGCCTTACGAAGGACAGCTTCCTCACGTCGCTCGACTCGCAGGGGCTGGTCAAGCGCGGGGACGCCTACTACTCCCTCGATTGGGAGCGTGCGAAGCGGAAGATCACGATCGATCTCGACGCCGCGTTCGGCAGCGTCAAGGTCGTCTGGGTGCGCTGAGCGCACCGGGACGGAGAACTGGAGGACTACGATGCTCGGAACATTGCTCACCTTCTTCGCCGTGGGTCTGCTGACCCTGATCGTGGCGGGGATCGTCCTGTCGATCGTGGGCACCGTCTTCTCCCTCACGTTCGGCCTGGCGACCTTCCTGCTCTTCAAGGTGGCGCCCATCCTCCTCGTGGGGTGGGTCGTCGTGAAGATCGTGCAGAAGGTGCGCGGCAAGGACTCGCTGTCCGCCTCCGACCGGAAATGGCTCGAAGGCGACTGAGCCTCCGCGAGCGACGATGAATCGAGAGGGCCGGGGCGCCACGGAAGCGCCCCGGCCCTCTTCTCGTCCGACGGCCCAGGGCTCGGGGCCGTGGCGCTCCAGGGCACCCGTGCCTGGCACGGGTCGCGGGGTGCTATACCTGTGCAGAGCTTCCCTGGTGCGCCGCGAGCGCCCCCAGGGCTTCGGCAACCTCGCGGGCGACCGCCCTCAGCGCCGTCCCCGCCGCGGAATCCGGTGCCGACAGGACCGTGGGCCGCCCCTCGTCGCCGGCGGTCCGCACGGCGGGATCCAATGGCACCCGCCCGAGGAAGGGGAGGTTCATTTCCTGCGCGAGCCGCTCGCCCCCACCGCTGCCGAAGACGTCGACGAGCTCGCCGCAGTGCGGGCATGAGAGCCCGCTCATGTTCTCCACGACCCCTAGCACGCGTGTGTTGACGCGCTCGAACATCTTCACGCCGCGGCGCACGTCGCCCGTGGCGACCTCCTGCGGCGTGGTCACCATGACCGCACCGTCCAGGTCGATGGTCTGCACGAGGGAGAGCTGGGCGTCCCCCGTTCCCGGCGGCATGTCCACGACCATCACGTCGAGGGAACCCCACGCAACCTGCTCTAGGAACTGCTTGAGGATCCCGGAGATGAGCGGTCCTCGCATGATGGCCGGCTGCTCCTTGTCCAGGAGGAAGCCGAGGCTCATGAGCTTCACGCCGTGGGCCTCCAGGGGCTCGATCATCTCGCTCCCCTTCGCTCCCGTGACGCGCGGCCGCCGCACCTCGCCGAACATCAGCGGGATGTTCGGCCCGTAGATGTCCGCGTCCAGAAGGCCGACGGTGCGCCCCTCCATCGCGAAGGCCGCCGCGAGGTTCGCGGCCACCATCGACTTGCCCACGCCACCCTTCCCCGAGCTGACGGCCACCACGTGGCCCACGCTGGAAAGGATACCGGGCTTCGGCGTGGGTGCCGGGACGGATCCCGGCTTGAGGCCACCCTGACGGCCGCCACCCGAGCCGCCCATCTGGGGCAGCTGGACGTTCACCTTCACTGAGGTGACACCGGGAACCGCCTCCGCGGCCGCCCGGGCTTCCTTCACGAGGTTGCCCGGGTCGTCCGGGCGCATCAGGAAGGCGAAGTGGACCTCACCCTCGCCGTCGACATCGAGGTTCTGGACATGGCCGCTGGCCACCAGATCCCTGCCGCTGCCCGGATGCGGGACCCGGGCGAGGGCGGCCATCACCGAGCGTCGGAGCTCGTCGTTCGTCATGTTCATTCCGTGCCTGTCTGTAGTGCCGGTCCTTGCCCTACCCCGCCGAACCGCTACCGGTCATGCGGTCATACAGCCGTGACCTCGACCACACCCGGCACGGAGCTCTTCAGACGGCGCTCGATTCCTTCCTTGAGCGTCATGAGGGAGATGGGGCAGGACTCGCAGGCGCCCATGAGGCGCACCTCCACGACCCCCTCCTCCTCCCGGTACGCCAGAAGCTCCACGTCCCCTCCATCGGCCTGGATCGCAGGCCGGATGGAGTCGAGAACCTCGAGGATCTTGTCTTCGGCGTTCATCGACGTGAGTGCTCCGCGAAGGAGAACCCGCGCCCCGGGGAGGGACGGGAAACCGAGAAATCTACCCGGACGCGCCGGAAAGGGTCAACCGAAATACCCGGCGGAGCGCGGACTTCGCACAGCTCGTCACTATTGCATGATCGGCGGCCTTTTCCGACTTTTGGCCCCATGACGGGAACGTACCCGGAACGCCATCACTCTACGACCTGTCGTGGCAGGCGCGGAAGACACCCACTGCATCTGCCACTCCCGGACCCGGACTGCGCATGAGCACCGATCCGACCGCTCGGCCCTACGGAGACCTCGAGCCGGAGTCATTCGGAAGCACGCCCCACCTCTCGGATTACTGGCAGGTCATCGCTCGGCGCCTCTGGCTCGTGCTCGCCATCTTCACGGTGACCGCGGCGTCGGCGATCTGGGCCGTGTCCCGCCAGCGGGTGTTCTATCAGGGCTCGATGACGCTCCAGGTGAACGATCCCCTCGAGCGCCAACGGGGGCTGGTCGGCTCGTCACGCGTGTCCGGGATGGACATCTTCGTGGACCCGATCGAGTCCGAGATCCAGGTGCTGCGCTCCTCGGCGATCGGGTCCGTGGTCGTGGACTCGGTAGGCCTGCGCCTGCGGCGGGTGCCTTCCGACCAGCTCCGCTCCGAGCTGTTCCGCGACGCCCGGGTGGCGCCCGATGCCCCCAACGGCCCCTACCAGCTCGTCTACGAGCCCGACGGCCGGGAGGCGGTCCTGCGCGCCGTGGACGGCACGACGCTGGGCGCCGCCTTCGTGGGAGGGCGCCTCGACGCCGGACCCGTCGGCTTCGTCCTCCAGGGCCCTCCCTCGGAAAGCAGGACGTACGACCTCGAGATCGTGCCGGCGCAGGTGGTGCTGGGCGAGGTCTCCTTCTCCGCGGCCCCGCGCGAGAGCACGAACATCATCGACGTATCGCTCATCCATCCCGACCCGATGCTGGTGGCCCCCATCCTGAACCAGGCGGGCCGGGCGCTCAGGGAAAAGGGAGCCGAGCGGGTGCGCCAGGCGGCCCGTGCCGACATCGACTTCATCAACGAACGGCTCGACTCCGCCCAGGCGCAGCTGTCGAAGTCGATGCACGCCATCCGGGATTTCAAGAAGACCCAGGCGTTCACGAACCTGAGTGCGCGCGAGCGCTCGCTGGTGGACCGGACGGAGGCCCTGGCCACCCAGATCGAGCGGGTGAGCACGCAGAGGAAGGCGCTGGCGTCGCTCGTGTCGTCCCTGCGCGCGTCGGGCCTGCAGGAGGTCGACCTCCCTGCCCTGATCGCCCAACTTCCGGAGGGCTCCGCCCCCCAGGTACGGTCGCGGGTGGAGGACATCCAGAAGGAGCAGGCCGAGGAGCGCCGCCTCACCACCGAGGACCGGATGAGCCCGGGACACCCGCAGGTGGTTGCCGTCCGCGCGGAGATCGCCGAGCTGGGAAGGCAACTGGGAGACGCGGCCGCGGCCTCCCTCCAGGTCGTGGAGAACCGGCTCCAGGAGCTGAGCTCCGAGCAGTCCGAGCTCCGTGTCGAGCAGAGCCAGTTCCCGGACCTCGAGGGGGAGATGCAGGCGCTGGAGGCCCAGCGCACGCTGGACCGCGACTCCTACCAGTACCTCCTGTCGCAGCTTTACCAGGCGCAGATCACCGAGGCCGCGGCGTCACCCTACGTCGAGATCCTCGATCGGGCGGTGGGCGCCGCCCAGATCCAGGGTCGCGGACGCATCAACGTATTCCTGGGCGCCCTGCTCGGGCTCATCCTCGGGGTCGGCGCCGCCTTCTTCCTCGAGTATCTCGACCGTACCGTGCGCACGAGCTCCGACGTCGAGTCGCTCCTGGGGATCCCGGTGCTGGGCATCATCCCCCGACTCCGCCGGCTCGACGAGGCGGCCGCGGGCGCCCCGACGGCAGCTCCGGACGGTCGCGGCCTTCCGCTCATGGTGGCGATGGACCCGCTGGACCCCGCGGCGGAGGCGTACCGGAACCTGCGCATGAACCTGATGTTCATGAGCACGGAGGACGAGCAGATCCGGTCCATCCTCTTCTCGAGCCCCGGGCCCTCCGAGGGAAAGTCGACCACGGCGATCAACTTCGCGGTGATGCTGGCCCGTCAGGGGCAGCGGGTCCTGGTCGTCGACGCCGACCTCCGCCGGCCGACGCTGCACCGTGCCCTGGACGTACTGCGCGAGCCTGGCCTCACGAACCTCCTGATCGGCGACGCCGACGCCCGGGAGGCCGTGCGTCCGAACGTGCTCCCGCACCTCGACTTCCTCCCCTCCGGGCCCTTCCCGCCCAACCCCTCCGAGCTCCTGAACTCGAAGGCGATGGGACGACTCCTGGAGGAGTTCGAGGGCCGCTACGACCAGATCGTGATCGACTCGCCGCCGATGCTGGCGGTCACGGACGCCTCCGTCCTCGGCGTCCACACGGACGGCGTGGTCCTCGTGCTCCGCTACGGCGAGACGGAGCAACGCGTGGCCGAGCGCTCCGTGGAGCAGCTCCGCCGCCTGGGCGTGCGCGTTTTCGGGGCCGTGCTGAACGAAGTTGCGGCCGCGAGCCCGGACGAGAGCTACTATCTCCAGTACTACTACAACTACCAATCGGGAGGCGGCCGCAGGGGCCGGTGGAGCCGGTTGCGTGAGGGTCTCTCCAAGGTGAGATTCTTCGGGTAAGCCGACGCCGAACGAGGCCGCTACACACGCTTGCCGGGGGGCGGGAGAACGAGTGGTTCCCCCGCCCCTTCGCATTTGCGCACGCAGCCTTCCGGCTCCCCGACCCCACACCCGACACCGAAGAACATGAGCGGCAACGTAAAGGTACCCCCGCCCGTCAACGAGCCGGTCCTCTCCTACGCTCCGGGTACGCCCGAGCGTGCCGCGCTCAAGGCACGCCTCGACGAGATGGCCTCCGAGATCATCGAGATCCCCCTTCTCATCGGCGGTGAGGAGATCCGCACCGGCGATACCCTCGACGTCGTGATGCCGCACGACCACGGGCACGTCCTGGCGAAAGCGCACAAGGCCGGACCCGCGGAGGTCAAGAAGGCGGTCGCCGCAGCGATGGACGCCCACCACGACTGGTCCAGGATGCGATGGGAGGACCGGGCGGCGGTCTTCCTGACGGCGGCCGAGCTGCTGGCCGGTCCATGGCGCCAGACGCTGAACGCCTCCACCATGCTCGGGCAGAGCAAGACCGCGCACCAGGCGGAGATCGACGCCGCGTGCGAGATGATCGATTTCCTCCGCATCAACGTGCATTTCGCGGAGAAGATCTACGCCGAGCAGCCGATGTCGGACCGCGGCATGTGGAACCGCTCGGAGTACCGGGCCCTCGAAGGCTTCGTGTACGCGATCACGCCCTTCAACTTCACGTCCATCGGGGGCAACCTCCCGTCCTCCCCCGCCATCATGGGCAACACGGTGGTGTGGAAGCCAGCGCGGACGTCGCTGCTGTCGAACTACTACATGGCCCGGATGTTCGAGGACGCCGGCCTCCCGCCGGGAGTCATCAACTTCATCACCGGCAACTCGGCCCAGATCACGCAGGAGGTGCTCGGAAACCGCGACTTCGGCGGGATCCACTTCACCGGCTCTACCGCGGTCTTCAACTCCTTCTGGCGCGACATCGGCCAGAACGTGGGCAGCTACAAGACGTACCCGCGCATCGTGGGCGAGACCGGCGGCAAGGATTTCGTGGTGGCCCATCCCTCCGCGGATCCGGCGGCGCTGGTCACCGCCCTGGTCCGGGGCGCATTCGAGTACCAGGGCCAGAAGTGCAGCGCCGCCTCGCGCGCCTACGTGCCCGCGAGTCTGTGGAAGGAGATCCGCGAAACGCTCGTCGACGAGGTGAAGGGCATCGCGATGGGGGACGTGCGGGACTTCAGCAACTTCGTGGGCGCGGTGATCGACAAGCCGGCATTCGACAAGATCAAGGGCTACATCGACCGAGCGCGGGAGAGCGCCGACGCCGAGGTGATCGCCGGAGGCGAGTGCGACGGCTCGAAGGGGTGGTTCGTGCAGCCGACGGTGATCGTGGCGAAGGCGGGTGACTACGAGTCGATGTGCGAGGAGATCTTCGGGCCGGTGCTGACCATCCACGTCTACGAGGATGCGTCGTGGGCGAAGACGCTGGACCTCGTGGACGCCACCTCGCCGTACGCGCTCACCGGAGCCGTGTTCGCGAAGGACCGCCGGGCAGTACGCGAGGCGATGGACCGGCTGCGCGACGCCGCCGGGAACTTCTACGTGAACGACAAGCCCACGGGGGCCGTGGTCGGACAGCAGCCGTTCGGTGGCGCCAGGGCGTCGGGCACGAACGACAAGGCGGGCTCCGCGCTGAACCTCATGCGCTGGGTCAGCGCCCGCTCCATCAAGGAGACGTTCGTGCCTCCGACGGACTACCGCTATCCGTTCATGTCCGGGAAGTAGCCTCCAGCGCCCGAGCGAAGTCGGCCTGCAGGTCCTGCACGTTCTCGACGCCCACGCTGATCCGGACGAAGCCGTCGGAGATTCCCTGGGCCTCACGCTCTTCGGGCGTGAGGCCCACGTGGGACGTGTACCGGGGCTGGGACACCAGCGTCTCCACCCCGCCCAGGCTCGGCGCGGCCATCGCGAGCTCCAGGGCGGCCATGAACCGGTCCGCCGCCGCGCCCCCTCCCCGCAGCACCAGGCTGAGCATCCCGCCGTACCCGTCCATGAGCTCCTCGGCCAGGGCGTGGTCCGGATGGCTCTCCAGTCCGGGATGGATCGTCCGGGCGACCGCCGGTTGGCCTTCGAGCCAACGCGCCAGTGTGAGCGCGTTCTCGTTGTGGCGCCGCACGCGCACCTCGAGCGTGCGCAGCCCACGATCGAGCAGCCAGGCGGCGTGCGGGTCCATCGCCGGTCCGTACAGGCGTGACACCCGGATTACCTCGTCGATGATCTCCCTTGGGCCGGCGGCGACACCCGCGATCAGGTCGGAGTGGCCACCCATGTACTTCGTGGCGCTGTGGATCACGACGTCCACGCCCAACTCGGCGGGACGGAGGTTGACCGGCGACGCGAAGGTCGCGTCCATCACGACGCGGATCCCCCTGGCATGTGCAAGCGCCACGATCGGTCGGGGATCGACGATGCGCAGCGTCGGGTTGGTGGGCGTCTCCAGCATGACGACCCGCGTCTCCGGACGGAGCGCTGCAGCCCACCCACCTGCGGCCGGATCGACGAACGTGGTCTCGACGCCCCTTCGCGGCAGCTCGTCGCGCAGGAGGGCGTGGGTCGCGCCGTACAGCAGTGAAGACGCCACGATGTGGTCGCCCGCGTGGGTGAGCGCGAGCAGCACCATCGCGGTGGCGCCCATGCCGCTCGCCAGCGGGACGGCCGCCTCGGTGCCCTCCAGGGCGGCGAGCTTCCTGGCAAGGAGCGCCTGGCTCGGGTTGTTGCCATAGCGGCTGTAGAGCAACTCCCCGTCGTCGGGCTTGGCCCAGAAGAACGTCGCGCTCTGGACGATCGGCGGCACCACCGGGTCTCCGGGACGGCGCGGCCCCTCCCCGCCGTGGATCCCGAGGGTGGAAGGGCCGGGGCGGCGGGGGGCGTCGTCGTCGGACATGGCTGCGGCGGGGTGCGAGGGTCCTGGAGACTGGAAGCGCTGCAACGTAAGCGCCGGAGGCGGGGGGGCGCGAGACGGGTGCGCGGCGGTCCGGGTGGCCTACATGAGGTGCGCGACGAGGCGGCTGAGCGCGTGCACGCGCCCGGTGATCGGGCTCCGGTAGACCAGCCGACGCTGCACCAGCCGTTCCAACGCGTCCCGCAGCGCGGGGCTCGCCAACGCCTCTTCCACGTCGTCCCGCCCCAACAGGCCGCGCGTCTCGACGGTCCGCCAAGCGGCGTCCTCCTCCGCGGAGCGTGCCCCCAGCAGCTCGAATCTTCCCGGCGTCGTCTCCCCCACGGCGGCCAGCGACTGCCGCTCCAGCACGACCTCGATCTGATCCCTGTGCGGCTCGTGCACGCCGCGGAACACGAAGAAGGCTTCCTTGTTCTCCGCCGCGGCGTAGTGGCCGACGAGCTTCGCGACCACCTCGTCGGCGCAGGAGAAGTCGAGGACGGAGACCTCGGAGAGATCGATCAGGGAGAGCGAGCGGTCCCCCATCCCCTCGAGCTGCGTCTCGATGGCCATGCGCACGGCCCGGCCCGTCGGACGTGTCACGAGGTGCGCGTAGAGGGACGTGACGGTCCGATGCAGGAGATGTCCGACGTCGATCGCAACGGGATCCAGCGGGAGGTCGGTCATCGCTGGGAATCCCCCTCCTTCGCTGGCAGCACGATGCCGATCTGCGCCCCCGGGAAGGGCGCGAGCGCGTCGACCATGGGGGGCGCGTCGTCCCACTCGGGATACTGCCCGATGCGTGCCGAGCCGCTGCGGATCGTGATCGATCCGTTCCACCGCTGGACCTGGCGGCGGATCTGCTGGATGCCCTGGCCACGCCCCGAGTCCGGAAAGCGCGTCAGCCCGTGCAGGAAGGCGGCCTCGAGCGCGGTGGAGTCGCTCCAACGGTCGCCGTAGCGGGCGGCGTGCTCGTCGGTGAGCGATCCCCTGAAGCCTCGCCCCAGATCCATGACCGAGATGACCACGACCCACCGGCCCAGGCGCCGTGCCCAGTTGTACGCCTGCGCCGCGACCCACCCCGGGCCGTCGGCGTGCTCGATGACGTTCTGGCAGACCTCGGAGAGGATGACGCTGAAGGGTACCACCGCGGTCTGGGGATAGCCGAGCTTCGCGTCCAGGAGGACACCCGCCCTTCCCTGCACGCGGTCCACGACCGCGTGCACGTCGGCGTTCGCGCGGATGGGGGTGATCTCGAGGAGCACGTCGGACGGCCCCGAGCCCCGGCGGGGCGCCTTGTCGTCGAACTCGAGGATGCCCTGGGCCTCCTGGAAGAAGCCCATGCGGCTCAGGTACCCGAGCACGTCCATGCTCTCGGGGAGCTCCAGGCGCGGCAGCGTGCCCTGCCGCGCGCAGACGGCCGCTCCGGCCAGCAGCAGTGCCAGCATCCCGTTTGGGTCGACCCAACGCACGTGGCGGGCGTCCAGGAGACAGCGGGCGTTCTCCGCCGCGGCCACGCGATCGAGAAAGTCGTCCACGCTCTGCTGGTCGAGCGACCCGGGCACCGAGATGACCTGCACGATCACGCTCCTGGTGACTGGTGTTGCGGTCCGCTACTCTCGCACGTGGGACAGGCGTCCGGCCAGGTGCCGGAAGAGCCCGCGGGCGCCGCGGTGCGTGACGTTGCGCGCCGCGAGGCGGTTCGCATGCCCCATGGCCCCCTCCAGGTCGTCGCCCGACAGGAGCCGCGCGAAGAAGGTAGCGCCCCATACGTCTCCGCACCCGGTCGGGTCCCCCGCGAGCGGCACGGTCTCCATCGGCACGCGCGCCGATCGGGCGGAGCCCGCGACCTGGAGGGCCGGTCGCGAGCGCCAGGTGGCCGGGTCGGGGTCGAAGTCGGTGCCGGCGATGTACGCCGCCCCGCGCGGACCCAGCGTGACGGCGAGCAGCTTGAGCTCCGGACCGAGCGAGCCTGCGGCGAGCTGCCATGGATCGCCCGTCGCGCGCCCGAGGAGCGCGAATTCGTCCTCGTTCATCTGCACGCCGTCGAAGCAGCCGAGCCAGTCCGCCCACCCCTGCAGCGCACGGGGGACGCGGAGGCCACTCGGATTGACGCCGAGGAAGAGGGAGTGGAGGTCCGCGTACGTCGGACCCGCATACCCCGCCCTGAGCGCCCGCGCCGCCGGCAGCTCCATCTCGAACCCGGAGATGAAGTTCACGTAGAGGGCGTCGCACAGGTCGGTCACCGGCGCGAGCTCCGGCCACGTCCACGGGGGCACCCCGCCGCTCAGGCGCTCGGTGCGGCGCTCGGTGGAGGTGTAGCGCAGCTCGACGCGGTTGTTGGGCTCGGGCACGACGACCATGGCGGAGGGGTCCACGCCGGGGATCTCCCGCAGGAAGCGGTAGGCCTCTTCGGAGAGGTCTCGGCCGACCTTCAGGATCGGAAGGATCGTCCACTCCGCCGCGAGGGAGGCGCGCAGCGCGGACAGCGCGTAGGCGATGCCACCCCACTCCTCCACGGGCTCGGAGCGACCGTCCCGGTCGAGGATGCGGTCCCACACCATCGTGCCCACGACTCCGAGCGTACGACGGGCCACGGCGCCTACTCGCCTCCCCGACTCCGGCCCTGCAGGAACAGCCCGGCCGCGCCGATGACGCCGGCCGTCTCCGGCAAAGCGCCCGGCACGATCCGGCACGCCTGCTCCGCGCTCTTGAACGCCCGCCGTCGAACCTCGGAGCGGAGGGGTGCGAACAGGAAGTCGCCAGCACGGGTCACGCCGCCGACGATCACCACGACCTCGGGGTTCAGGATGTTGACGATGTTCGCGATACCGGCTCCGAGCAGCTTGGCGGTCTCGATCATCACCTCGGCCGCGTAGCCGTCCCCCTGGAGGATCGCCTCGTAGACCGTCACCGCGGTGATGCGCTCGGGATCCCCGTCCACCAATCTCAGCAGGAGCGACTCGGCTCCCGCCTCGATCCCCTCGCGCGCCCTCGCCGCGATGTTCGGGCCCGAAGCGTACGCCTCCAGACAGCCGTAGTTGCCGCACTTGCAGCGGCGCCCGGTGAAGTCGATGGTCATGTGGCCGATCTCGCCGGCCGACGCCGACGCACCGTGGACCAGGCGGCCGTCGAGGACGACGCCACCCCCGATCCCGGTGCCGAGCGTCACGCCCACCAGGCTCCTCGCCCCCTTCCCGGCGCCCTGCCAGAACTCTCCCCACGTGGCGCAGTTCGCGTCGTTGTCCAGGATCGCCGGGAGCCCGACAGCCTCCGACAGACCATCGCGAAGAGGGAAGTCCTTCCATCCGAGGTTGAAGGCGTCGAGCACCACGCCGGCCTCCAGGTCCAGCGGCCCGGGACTGCCGATTCCGATGCCCAGCACGTCGGCGCGGCTGCTCCCCGAGGCCCCCAGCCCGTCGTCGATCACCTCGTCGACGATCTGGGCGAGGTGCCCCACGACCGCGTCCGGCTCACCCAGGGAAGCGGTAGCGCACTTCCGCAGCGAGCACGGCCGGCCACCCTCCGTGGGAACCAGCCCGACCACGACGTTGGTACCGCCGACGTCGACCCCCACGACCCAGGGACCGCTCATGCCGGCGGGTCCTCCAGGACGCGGCGGGCCGACCGCAGCACCTCTTCCTCACTGACGAGTCGCATGCATTCCTCGTGGGCTTCGGGAAGCAACGTCCCCGGTCCGCTCCGCGGACACGCGTTCTTGAAACACGGCTTGCACGGGAGTGCCGCACCGGTCACACGCACGTCGCGCGCGCCTACCGGGCAGACCTCCGCAGGGTCCGACGGCCCCCACAGCGTGACGGTCGGCGTGCCCACCGCGCCCGCCAGGTGCATCGGCCCCGTGTCGTTCGTCACTACCAGTTGGCACATCGAGAGCAGAGCCGCCAGCCCTCGCAGGTCGGTGGCGCCTCCCACGTCCAGCGCGCCGGGCGCCGCGTCGACGACCATCCGGGTGATGTCGCGCTCGGCGGCGCCCCCCATCACGACCAGGCGGGCGCCGTCCGCGCCCAGCGCCCGCGCGACGGCGGCGAACCGCTCCGCCGGCCACCTGCGGGCGGGCGCGTTCGATCCCGGGAAGAGACCGACCACCGGGTCGGCGCCCCCGAGCCGCTCCCTCCATGAATCCGTTTCGGCGGCCGGCGCCACCAGGAGGTGGTTCCGCGCCTCGGTGTCCGGGTCCTGACCGAGCAGGAGCTTGTATTGGTTGATACGGTGCCGTCCCTTCAGCACCGCTCTCGGGATCGGCTCGGACAGCATCCATGTGCGCGCATCACCCGCGGTCCCGCGCAGACTGCGCACGCCGCCCCACCGGAACATCCACGCCGCGCTGAACGAAGGAGTCAGCAGCGTGCCCCGCTCGAAGCGCTCGCGTCGCAGCATCCGGACCACGCGTCGCCACCCCGCGAGGCCGCGGTCGAAGGGGAGGACGCGACCCGCAAGCGCCGCCATCTCCAGCACGGGAGCGAGCCAGCGTCGCACGACCACGTCCGAGCCGTCCGCCGCCAGGGCGGGAAGGGCCATGATCACGTCCCCGAGATGGTTCGGGGCCCGGATCACGTGCCTGCGCGCCTCCACCCCGGCGGGGGTGCGCGTCATTCTCCGCCCAGGTTCAGGACCGCGAGGAAGGCCTCCTGGGGGATCTCCACCGACCCCACCTGCTTCATGCGCTTCTTCCCCTCCTTCTGCTTCTCGAGGAGCTTGCGCTTCCGGGTGATGTCGCCGCCGTAGCACTTGGCCGTCACGTTCTTGCGCAGGGCCTTCACGTTCGTGCGCGCGATGACGTTGTTGCCGATCGTGGCCTGCAGGGCCACCTCGTACTGCTGACGGGGAATCAGCTCCTTGAGCTTGCGCACCAGATCGCGCCCGTACTCGTAGGCCTTGTCCTCGTGGATGATCACGCTGAACGCGTCCACCGGGTCGCCGTTCACCAGGATGTCGAGCTTGATCAGGTCGCCGGGGCGGTATTCGAGGAACTCGTAGTCGAGCGCGGCATACCCGCGCGTTCCGCTCTTCAACCGATCGTAGAAGTCCAGGACGATCTCCGACAGCGGCAGCTCGAAGTTGATCTCCACCCGCTGCGGGTCCAGGTAGCTCATCCCCTTGAACACGCCACGACGTTCGTGGCAGAGCTTCTGCACGTTGCCGATGTACTCGGCCGGGCACACGATGTGCGCCTTCACGATGGGCTCGCTGACGCTCTCGATCCGTCCGGCATCGGGGAGCGCCGTGGGGCTCTCCACCCTCAGCGCCTGCCCGTTCGTCATCGTAACGTGGTACTCCACGTTGGGGACCGTGGTGATGAGGTCCACGCCGAACTCGCGCTCGAGCCGCTCCTGCACGATCTCCATGTGCAACAGGCCCAGGAAGCCGCAGCGGAACCCGAAGCCGAGGGCGACGGAGGTCTCCGGCTCGAAGTGCAGGCTCGCGTCGTTGAGCTTCAGCTTCTCCAGGGCGTCGCGCAGGTCCTCGTAGTCGTCCGACGCCGTGGGATAGAGGCCGGCGAACACCATGGGCCGGGCCTCCTGGTAGCCCGGAAGGAGTCGGGTCGCCTTCCGGTTCGCGTCGACGATCGTGTCCCCGACGCGCGTGTCGGAGACCTCCTTGATCGCCGCGACCAGGTAGCCCACCTCGCCCGGCGTCAGCGCCGGCTGTGGCTGACGGCCGAGGCGGAGGTAGCCCACCTCGGTGACCTCGTAGCGTCGATCGACGTTGCCGAAGGTGATCTCCATCCCCGGCCTCACCTCGCCGTCCACCACCCGGATGGATGGGACGGCCCCCAGGTACTTGTCGTAGTACGAGTCGAAGATCAGCGCGCGCAGGGGGGCCTCGGGGTCGCCCTCGGGCGGCCGCACCCGCTCGACGATCGCCTCCAGGACGGCGTCGATCCCGATGCCCTCCTTGGCGCTGGCCTGGAGCACCGAGTCCGGGTCGACGCCCAGGAGGTCGGAGATCTCCTCCCTCCGGCGCTCGGGCTCGGCGCCGGGGAGATCGATCTTGTTGAGGACCGGGAGGATCTCCAGCCCCGCGTCCAACGCCAGGAAGAGGTTCGACAGCGTCTGGGCCTGCACGCCCTGCGTCGCATCGACGACCAGGAGCGCGCCCTCGCAGGCGGCCAGGGAGCGGGACACCTCGTAGGTGAAGTCCACGTGGCCCGGCGTGTCGATGAGGTTCAGCTCGTAGTCGTCGCCGTCCGCGCTCCGGTAGGCCATGCGCACCGCGTGGAGCTTGATCGTGATGCCCCGCTCACGCTCCAGCTCGTTGTCATCCAGCACCTGCTCGCGCATCTGGCGCTTGTCGAGCGTCGCGGTACGCTCCAGCAGGCGGTCCGCCAACGTCGACTTCCCGTGGTCGATGTGGGCGACGATGCAGAAGTTGCGGATGTGGTCGAGGCGCACGTCGTGGCGAGGCGTTTCGGCCGGTTCGGGTCGGGCGTCCGCGCGGGCTGCGAGGTGGCCGCCGGATAGACCTGGAAAGTTAACGGATGCGGCCTCCGACGCCGAAGGCCTGCCGCCCGTGGACTCCCGGACGCGCTTCGCGTCAGGCCCCGCCGCCCCCGCCCGGCCTGCGCCTCGGCGCAGAGGGGCGAGCGCCTCCTCCGCCCGGCTTGCGCGTGGGCGCAGGCTTGCTCGCGCCCCCTCCCGGCCTGCTCGGTGGCCTGGCCGCCGGCCGCCCGGTCGGGCGGGAGCCGGAGGACGGCGGCCGCGCGCTCGGCCGCGACGGGGACGGCCGCGAGGAGGACGCACCCCCCGAAGGGCGGCTCGGCAACACCGGTCGGCTCCGCGATCCCGACGACCCTCCCGTGCTCGGGCGCGCGCTCCCGGAGGGAGGTCGCACGATCGTCGTTCCGCCGCCCGGCCGCTTCGGCGGAGTCTGGACCGAAGGCCTACGCTGGAGCGTCGGACGCTCCCCTCGCGACGGGTTCGCCCGGTCGTCGGTGCGGGGCGCCGACGGAACGACGCGCCTGGGCGTCGAGCCAGGGTTCGCCGGCGTGGAGCCGCGCGTCGACGGCGTGGTGCCACGGGTCGAAGGCGGAAGCACGGAGCCCGGCGTCGACGGCCGCGCGTCCCCCCCGCGACGAGGTGCGGCGCCCGGGGTCGAGCCACCGCGAGGTACGACCGCTCCCCCGCTCGGCATTCCCGTCGAGGGTCGCGCGTTCCGGTCGTCCCGCAGCGCGTCGCTCGGCACGACCCGCCGACGCGGCGGAACGAACTCGCGCATGGGGGGGGCCGCGACCGCAGGCTCCCGATACTCCGCGGAGCGCCGGAGCGGAGGTTGCCGCGTCCGGGTCACGGGCGTCCATCCTTCGCCAGCGGCCCGCTCCTTGAACTCGAAGCGCACGATCCCGCGGGGAGGCTGGGCGAAGACGACCCGGGTGCCCCGGTAACGGTAGGCCGGGTAGAAGTAGGGGTCGTCCCAGATCACCACCCTGAAGCTCGAACAGGCGTAGGTGTAGGGGTTCCAGGAAGCGTAGGTCCGGAAGCCGTGGCAGTCGTAGCAGAGGAAACGCGGGTACTCGTGGTGCTCGCCCACGTCGTAGGCGATGAAGTCGAGGGAGTAGGGCACGGTCTCCCAATCCGGGAGCAGCTTGACCACGTAGTCGTCGATCGCCTGGTAGGGGTCCTGGTAGACCGTCCGTCCCACCTGTGTCAGGTCCCACCCCCGATCGTAGCGGGCGTAGTCGAACGCGCTGAAGTCGAACGGCTCAGGGGAGGCGATCATGAAGAAATAGCCCTTCCCGGGGTACTCGTCGACGAACCAGTAGGGCGACTGCGGGAAGAGGAGGCGGTAATCACGCGCGCCCCGCGCTACATAGTCGTCGTCGGGGGCCCGCGGATGCAGCAGCTGGACGGAGCCGTCGGTGTCGATGTGGAAGATGGCGATGTAGGCGTCGGCGGACGTGCGGTAGTAGATGCGCACGCGGTCGCCGCGCTGCAGGAGGGGCTCGTCTCCGCGATCGAGCCAGATGCGCGCCTCGAGCGTGTCCGCCTGGGTGTAGTCCTGCGCCAGCAGCCCCGCCGGGAGGGCGAGGAACATGGCCAGGGCGCCGATCGACCTTCGAATCTCCATCTTCGACTCCGTACCGCGCATGGATCCGTGCTGGAAGGGCGCACGAGCCGTGCCAGAACGGATTCACCGCGCGACGCGGGTACTCCCGGGGAAGCGTCCCCACGAGAGGACACCGCGTCCGGTGCAGGAGGACACAGGGCCCCACCGTTGAGCGCGGCCCCCGTGTCCCGTAGCTTCCTGACCTCCCATGACCCAGGAACGACGCGTCCCGGCGGCCGGCCGGCCCGACCTCCTCGATCCCGCCACGCTGGCCCAGCTCGGCGGCATCGAGTTCATCGCCAGAGAAGTCGTGGAGGGCTTCCTGATGGGACTCCACCGCTCTCCGCACCGCGGCTTCTCGGCGGAGTTCGCGGAGTTGCGTGCCTACCAGTCGGGCGACGACCTCCGCCACATCGACTGGCGGATGTACGGGCGCTCGGACCGCTTCTACGTGAAGCAGTTCGAAGAGGAGACGAACCTGCGCGCGTACATCCTCCTCGACGTGAGCGAGTCGATGGGATGGAGCTCGGACGCACCTTCCCTCCCCTCCAAGCTCTGGTACGCGAAGCATCTCGCGGCGTGCATGGCGCTGATCCTCTTGCGTCAAGGGGATTCGGTCGGCATGGCGGCGTTCCACGACCGGATCGTGGAACGCGTGCAGGCCCGGGGCGGACGGAGGCAGTGGAACGAGCTCGTACGGCGCCTGATCCCCATCGAGGCGCGCGGCGGGACGTCCGCGGAGACCGCGCTCCGGGACGTGGCGGTGCGGTTGCGGCGCAGGGGCCTGGTGGTCCTCCTGTCCGACCTCCTCGTCCAGCCCGAGGAGACCCGCACCGCGCTCAAGTTCCTCCGCCACCACGGCCACGAGGTCCTGGTCTTCCATCTGATCGACCCGGGAGAGCGGGAGCTACCGGCCGCGTCGGAGGCCCGCTTCTTCGACCCGGAGACGGGCCAGGAGCTGACGGTGAGCGTGGCGGACATCCGCCGGGAATACCGCGACGCCGTCTCCGCGGCCCTCGCGGAGTGGGAGCGGAGCCTGCGACCGCAGGGTATCGAATACGAGGTCGTGGACACCGATCGTCCCCTGTCCCTCGCGCTGCGCTCCTACCTCCGGAAGCGGGAGCGGCTGGGATGACGGAAGGAACGGCCGGTCGGGAGGCCGCGTGGGCGCGCTGAACCCGCTCTTTCTGGTCGCCGGCGTGGCCGTGGCGATGCCGATCTTCCTGCACCTCTTCCACCGACAGGTGGTCACGCGCGTCTCCTTCCCGGCGCTCCGCTACCTGGAGCGTACGGAGAAGGAGCACGCGCGCAGGATCCGCACCCGCCAGATCCTCCTCCTCCTGGTGCGCGTCACGGCCGTCCTGCTCCTCGTCGGTGCCGGGGCGCGCCTCTTCCTCCGCGGCCGGGGCTCGGCGCACCCCCCGACGGCGCTTACCATCGTGCTGGACAACTCGATGAGCAGCGGCATGGTGCTCGGCGACCGCCGCGTGCTCGACGATCTGCGGGCCCTGGCGCTGCGGACGCTGGACAACGCGGGCGAGGACGACCGCGTGTGGGTCGTTCGCGCGGGGGAGCCATGGCTGCCCGCAGTCCCGGGAAGCCCTGCCGAGGCTCGACGGATCCTCGAAGAGACACAGGTGAGCGAGGGACGCGGCGACCTCTCGCTGGCGCTGGCCCGCGCGGCGGAGTTGGCCGGCACCGCCGGGATGGATGCCGCCGAGATCCATCTCCTCTCCGATCTGCAGGCCACGGCCTTCGACCCGGCCGTGGAGGAGCCGGCCGGAGACGTTCCGGTGGTGGTATGGGATCCGCGCGGAGCGCGCCCGCCCAACCGGGCGCTCGCCCGCGTGGTCCTCGGAGGGGGCCTCGCGCCGCTCGGGGGTCAGCGCAGCGAGCTCACCGTCCAGGTCACGGGCAGCGTCGAGGACACCGTGCCGGTTCCGATCCGCGTGGTGCTCGATGAGCACGTGCGCGGCGCGGGCGCGGCGCCTCCGGGCTCCTCGCTCTCCCTCCCCCTTCCGCCGGCCCCGTCCGGGTGGGTGCTCGGCTACGCCGATGCCGACCCCGACGCGCTCCGGGCGGACGATCGGCGCTACTTCGCGTTCCGCGCACGCCCCGCCCCGCGCGTCGCGGTCGCGGGTGACCCCGGGATGTTCACGACCGAGGCGCTCGGCGTGCTGGAGGAAGCGGCGCGCGCACGGCCGGCGGCCCCGGCGGATGCGGACATCGTGATCTCCGCGGGCGCCGAGGATCTGGACGCGATCCGTCCCGGCTCGGCGGTGCTGATCCTGCCACCGGAGGACGCGACGCTGCTTCCCGCGCTCAACCGCCGCCTGGCGGCCGCCGGCATTCCCTGGACGTTCACACGCCGGGATGGGGTCGGAGAGGTCGAGCTCTCCGGCGACGCGATCCCGGAGCCGCTCTCCGGCGTGCGCGTCGCCCGCAGGTACCGTCTGGAGCTGGATGGAGCCCCGCCGGCCCCACCCCGCACACTGGCCCGGGCCGGCGAAGACGCGTGGACCGTCGAGGGCGTCGATGCGCGGGGGCGTCGTTACCTCCTGCTCGGCTCGCCCCTGGACGCGTCCTCCACATCCCTCCCCGTCTCCGCTGATATGGTGCGATTTCTCGATTGGCTCACCGGCCAGTGGGCGGCGGCCACAGGGAGCCCCGTGGAGCGCATCGCCGGTGAGCGGCTCGACGCGCCCTACGGCGCGGATCGCGTCCGACTTCCCTCCGGGGAGGAGGTGGCCGTGGACGGAACCCGCACCGTGACGGCCACCGAGGCCAGTGGGTTCTACACCTTCCTCGCGGGAGACAGCACGCTTTCGGTGGAGGCGGTGAACCCTCCGGTCGCGGAGTCGGATCCGACGCCGCTCGACCGCGGGGCCCTCGAAGCGAGCGTCGGCAGGGCCGTGACCGACGTACGCCGTCAGGCCGCCTGGGATCGGGCGATCTTCCGGGCCCGGCAGGGCCCCGAGGTGTGGCGCCCGCTCCTTCTGGCGGCCCTGCTCCTCCTTCTCGTCGAAGCCGCCGTGGCGGCGGCCGGAACGTTGCGCAGGGCCGCCCCGACCGATGAGGACCGCAGGGCCGCACGTGGCGCAGCCTGATCCGATCCTCACCGCGATCGCGTCGTGCGCGCCGTTCCGGGAGCTTGCGGTGCGGCTCCCGGGACCGGGTGGCGGTGCATCGCTCGGTGGGCTGCGCGGGGCCTCGCCCGTCGCCGTGCTGGCGGCGCTGCACCGTCGCCATCCCGAGCGCGTGTTCGTCGCGCTCGCGGCTGGGCCGCGCGAGGCCGCCGCGGCGGAGGCGGACCTGGAAGCGCTCCTGGGCGGACCCGAGGCCCACCTCTATCCGCAGAAGGAGGCCCTTCCCTACGAGGAGGCCGAGCCCCACCTGGAGATCGGCGGGCTGCGCGTAGAAGCGGTCGAGGCCCTCTTCTCCGGGCGCTCCCGCATCCTGGTCACGACGCCACGCGCGCTCCAGGAACGCGCGCCCATACCCGCCCAGCTCGCACGTCTGCGTCTAACCGTGCGGGTCGGCGACGCACTCGACTTGCACGACCTCACGGGAACCCTGGAGGAGCGGGGGTTCGAGCGCGTGCCGCTCGTGGAGGAGGTCGGGCAGTTCGCGGTACGGGGCGGCATCGTGGACGTCTTCTCGGTCGGAGCCGGTGATCCGGTGCGGATCGAGCTGTGGGGCGACGAGGTCGCT
>Ga0307423_1000269_pt1 | contig 35212 bp, 26 predicted proteins | sample SalMarWE160310MG_FD_202154 | JGI IMG/M metagenome (GOLD analysis project Ga0307423, IMG submission 202154) | Salt marsh sediment microbial communities from the Plum Island Ecosystem LTER, Massachusetts, United States - WE1603-10 | ecosystem: Environmental > Aquatic > Marine > Intertidal zone >... | reverse complement strand
AGGATGATCTTCCCGGGGTTGGCCTGCTTGACCAGTCGAAGCACGGCCGCCACCACCTCCGGGCTGGTGTTGACGGAGCTCTCCGGCGAGCCTTCGTGGCCGGCGTTCGGCTTGATCACGACGGTGGAGCCCGGCCGGATCAGGGATGTGACGCCACCCAGGTGGTCGACCGCCTGCTGCACCATGGCTTCGGCGTCCCGACCCTTGACGATGGATACGATGGATCTTTCCGCGCTCATTTCCTTGCTCCTCTCCTCTACCGGTAGGGCAGCCAACACTCCATCAGCTCCTCGATGGGCCAGCGCGTCAGCAGCTCGTAGCCGTCCTCGGTGACGAGGATGTTCTCCTCCAGCCGGACGCCGTCCGCCCCTCCCTTGTGTCCGGCATAGGTCTCGAGGGCGATGACCATCCCCGCCTGGAGGGTGGTGGGCGGATATCCGGCCAGCTTCTTGAGCGGGCTGATCAGGGGACGATCGTGAAGAGTGAGTCCGATGCCGTGGGCGATCGCATAGGGGGCGACCTCGGCCCAGCTCTGGTAGCCCCAGTAGCTCGGCGACTCCGGCCACTGGGCGACGACGTCGTAGTCGGTGGCCCCGTCCCTCACCGCGCCCATCCCCGCGTAGAGCATGGCGCGGCACTCCTCGTAGAGGTCCTTCTGCTCCGAGGTGGCCTTGCCGCAGCAGAAGGTGCGATAGACGCAAGACTTGTATCCCTGGTAGGAAGCGCCGTCCACGTCGATGTAGATCAGATCTCCCGGTCGGATCGGCTTGTCGGTGAAGGACCATCCGTAGGGATTGGTGTTGTACCCGGAGCAGCAGACCAGATCCTCGGTGTGATCGTCCCCCTCTTCGTACAAGGCCTTGATGCCGATGCCCACCAGGTCGCACTCGCGCACGCCGGGGCGGATGGCGTCCACGATGGCGGCGAAGGCCTTCTCGGAGTTGGCGCAGGTGATCCGCATCAGCTCGATCTCGTCCGGCGTCTTGATCAGCCTGGCCTCGTCCATGGTCGGCTTGCCGTGGACGACCTCGATCCCCTTCTTCTTGAAGGCTTCGGCGAAGAGCATCTGGAGCGTGGAGCCGTCGACACCCAGAGGCTCCTTCTCCACCCCATGCTTGGCCATCAGCTCGGCGATGGCATCCACGATCCTGGTGATCATGAAATCGTCCGCATCCTCGGCGGTGAGTCTCGGCCCACCGAGGGAGGGGTGAACCCTGTCCCTCAGCCACGGCATTCGCCGCTCGGTCTCGCTGGGCGTGCCGCCGCCGAACAGGTGCGGCTCCCCGTTTCGGGTGCAGAAGGCCGCCTGCATCTCGCTCGCCCGCATCGGCGTGGTGACGTAGTAGGAGGTGAGATAGCGGATGTTGGCCTCGTCCCAGGTGATCAGGGCTCCGAGGCCCCTCTTGTTGATCTGGTCCCTGGCGCGCTCGACCCTCTCCCTGCGCAGGCGGTCGTAGTCCACCCTCATCTCGTAATCCACGGCGTACTTGCCAAAGGCTCCGGGCTTCATCTCGTCTCCTCCTCGATTCCCCGATATTTGCACTGAGTGCAGTCTTGCACACAGTGCACTCATTGTCTAGACTCTTCTTCAGAGAATCCAGCCTATTCAGTAAGTGTTTGAAAATAAAAAGAAATCGAAGGTAGAGCAGAGCGATGAGCAAGCCTCGGAGAGCGGATGCGCCCGAAAGCGGGCCTCCGGGCCGCGTCGAGCGCCGTCGCGCTCGGGTCCGCGAGCGGATTCTCGAGGCGGCCGAGGATCTCACCCAGTGCCGCGGCGTCGAGGTCGTGACCATCGAGGACATCACCGAGGCCGCCGACGTGGCCCGCCGCACCTTCTACCACTACTTCGAATCGAAGAACGACGTGGTGGTGCCGATCGCGCGAGCGCGCACCCGCGAGCTGAATCGCCGGATCGATCGCGTCGTCGAGGGCGTCGAGGATCCCGCCGAAGTCATCTCGATCGCACTGCGCCACACGCTGCGAAGCATGCCGGAGGACCCGCTCTGCGCCTGGTTCATCTTCCGTTCGGGCCTTCCGCAGCAGCGCCTGCGCGAGGGGATCGGCGAGAGCGGCCAGCGCGACGTGAGCCGTGGGGTGGAGACCGGCCGCTTCGCCGTCGCCAACGAAGCCGCCACGGGCTCACTCCTCAGCGGTGCGGTGATCGGCGCGCTCAGCGGTCGGCTCGAGGGCATCCTCGACGACGACGACCTGGACGACGCGGTCGAGTACCTGCTCCGCCTGCTGGGCGTGCCCGCCGAGGAGGCGCGGGAAATCGCCCATCGCCCTCTTCCTCCGCTGGGGCCAGGCGGGCCCTGAGACGATCGGGCTGCAGGATCGACTCGGAGCCGTATCGCCCGAGCGGTGGTGACGTTGCATCCCAGGACACAACAGCTCATTATTTCCCCTCCGCCTGCAGGCGCCGTGGCTTCGGACATCTGCACCGCTCCGGGATCGAAGCTCACGAACACCCATCCACTCGAAGGGACTCGATGGCATCCGTCGTTTCTGTGCTGTTCACCAGGCCCGAGACCATCCTCGACGACTACCGGCGCGTCATGGAACTCGCCTCCTGGAAGGAGCATCTCCGCGCTGATCGCGAGCTCCTCCTGAAGTTGAATCTGTCCTGGACCAAGTACTTTCCCGCCTGCTCCAGCCAGCCCTGGCAGCTCGAAGGGGCGCTGCAAACGCTCCTGGACGGCGGCTACTCGCCAGAGCTGGTCCTGCCCGTCGAGAACAAGACCGTGGTCACGAATCCAGTGAAGGGTGCGTACAACAACCTCTGGATATCCGTTCTCGAGCAGCACGGGTGCAGCTTCCAGCCGCTCGACGAGGTGGAATGGCGTGTCTACGATTTCGAGTCGAAGCTGTTGCGACTCAATCATCTCTTCCCGGAAGGGATCCAGATCCCCGCGGTCTATCCCGGGAAGGACATCCTTCACCTTCCCACGGTGAAGACACACGGCCATTCGATCACCACCGGGGCGGTCAAGAACGCCTTCGGAGGTCTCTTGAAGGAGGTCCGACACTACGCGCACAAGTACATCCACGAGGTAATGGTCGATCTCCTCTTGATGCAGAAGGAGCTGCATCCGAACGTATTCGCCGTGATGGACGGCACCGTCGCCGGTGACGGCGCCGGTCCACGGACGATGATTCCGAAGGTCCACAACGTGATCCTGGCCAGCGCCGATTCGGTAGCCATCGATGCCGTCGCAGCGAAACTCATGGGCTTCGATCCGATGGAGATCCCGTACCTTCGGATGGCAACCGAGATGGAGCTCGGCGAGGGGCGCATCGAGAACATCGAGATCATCGGCGACGACGTCTCAGGCGTGAACTTCGGATTCGACAGCAAGCGGAGCCTGGTCATCTGGGGCGACCAGATGCTCCGGATCGGGCCGCTCCGGTTCCTGGAGAACCTGCTTCTTCACACGCCCCTGGTCGTGTGGGCCCCTTTCGCATCCAACGTGTACCACGACCTTCTGTGGTACCCGACGGTCGGCGCCAAGCGGATTCGCGAGTTCGCAGACACCGGCTGGGGACGGCTGTTCGAGCAGTACTCGAAACGCCAGGCGCAACTCTCCGCCGACCACAGACCACCGGAGCGATGAGTCATCATCCTGAGCGCGAGAGCTTGTACGCTGCGTCATAGACCGCGGTGATCGGTGTGCTCCCCCAGCCCTCGACCTCCGCGGAGTCGTCTCGCGCAGCCTCCAGACTCACTCGCCAGGCCTTGGGCCTCTCGGGTGCGACGGGCCGATACTCCAGTGTCACACGATCGAACTTCCTGGCAAATCCCTCGAGCTTCAGGTCCATCCTCATCCCTCCGAAGGCGAGGCCAATCGCCAGACGCTCCAGAAATCGCCCGCGACGTCGAGTGATCCGGCCTCCTCAAGGATTCGAAGCATGGCGCAGCGCACGACCGCCGCGTTCTCCGGTGTACTCGCCCCGATCCATCGAGAGCACACCGTTCACGACGAGGTATTCGACGCCCTCGCTGTAGCGACCCGAGCGGTCGAAGGTCGCCACGTCGCGCAGGCGTTCGGGATCGAAGGCCACAACGTCGGCGTAGTAGCCGGGCGCCAGCCGACCGCGCTGCGGGATCTCGAAGATCTCGGCGGGTAGCTCGGTCATGCTGCGCAGGGCGAAGGGAAGCGAGATCAGCTCCTCGTCGTAGACGTAGCGGCGGATCTTGCGGGGGAAGGTCCCGTAGAGTCGCGGGTGCGCCCAGCGCCCCAGGAGCGTGAAGATCGCGGCTCCGTCCGACGCCGTGGCGACCCAGGAACGCTGCATCAGCTCGCGGACGACCGCTTCGCTCTGGTTGAAGTAGATGCCGGATCCGGACCGCCCGCAGGCCAGGTCCATGGTCACTTCCACCGGGTCGCCGCCTCGCTCGGCAGCGATCTCGGCCACGGTCTTGCCCTGCAGCCACCACTTCCAGGGAAAGATCGAGACCATGACTCCTTCGGGTGGGGTGTCCTCGGCCAGGAAGAGGGCCACGCCCGCGCGAAGCTCCTCCCGCCCGTCGCCCTTGCAGTAGCGCCGCAGCACCTTCGAGCCGTCGCGCATCTCCGGGGGCACCGGCATGGTCAGCGTGGTGCTCCCGGCGGTGTAGGGGTACTGGTCCGCCGTGACGCGGACCCCGCGAGCTCGCGCCTGCTCGACCAATTCGATCACCTGATCCGCCATGCCGTGTACGCGCTGGCCCGAGAGCTTGATGTGGGAGATGTGGGCGCGGATTCCGGCGCGCTCGCCGATCTCGATGGCCTCGCCGTAGGACGCCAGCACCTGCTCGGGCACGGGTCCCTCGTGCCGGGTGTGCGAGGCGTAGATCCCATCGTAGCGTGCCACCACGCGGGCGAGCTCCACCAGCTCTCCCGTCTCCGCGCGCGCGCCCGGGTCGTACTCGAGGCCGGTGCTCATGCCCCAGGCCCCGGCCTGCATTCCGGCATCCAGCAGCTCCTTCATGCTCTCCATCTCGGCCGGCGTGGGATGGGGATCCGCGCGATCGGCCTGGGCCTCGCCCATCACCTGGAGGCGCAGCTCTCCGTGCGGGACGAGGTGGATGACGTTGCTCCCGAAGGGCAACTCGTCGATGCGGGCCAGCCAGGCGCGCACTTCCTCGGGATCTGAATAGCCGCTTCCACAGTTGCCGGTGACGATGGTGGTGACGCCCTGGAAGAGGAAGTTCAGGTTGGCGTGCACCGACCCCGGAAGCGGCAGCCAGCCTGCGCGGCGATAGACCTCGTCGGTGTGACTGTGGATATCGATGAAACCGGGCGCCACCACCAGGCCGGTGGCGTCGATCTCGCGCCGTGCGCTCCCGGCCGCCTCGCCCACGGCGACGATCCGATCGCCGCGAATCGCCAGGTCTCCCCGCCCCTCCATCGCCTCCCCGCCCAGGTAGAGGGTGCCACCGCGCAGCGCCAGGTCATAGTCGAACTCCGCGAACGCAGACTCCGGCCCCAGGCCCAGTAGAAGCGGAAGCCAGATCAAGAGCAGCCGCCGGGCGGGTGCCGCCGGCGGTGCGATGAAAGAGCAGGGCGTGCCGGACATGCGCCCAGGTTAGCGCCGTGGGGCGGGAATGCGGCACTCTCGGCACCCCCGCTGCTGCGGTAGGATCCGGCCGCGGAAGAGGAGGAACACCCATTGAAGCCGAGGACGCTCCAGGGATTTGCCGAGATGGCGGGAGTCTTGGGGAACCCCGCCACACGCAGCTGGAAGGAGCAGGGGCGCGGGGTGATGGGCTATCTGTGCTCCGCGATCCCGGAGGAGATCTTCACGGCCGCCGGGTTCCTGCCCTTTCGGATCAGGGCCACGGGCAGCGCCGGAACGGAGCTCTCGGACGCCTGTTTCAGCAGCCTGAACTGCAGCTTCGTGCGCCACTGCTTCAACGTGGCGCTCCTGGGGGAGTACGATTTCCTCGACGGTCTGGTGCTCGTCAACAGCTGCGACAACCTCCGCCGCATCTACGATCACTGGAAGCGCCAGCTCTCGACCTCCTTCGTGCGGATCATGAGCTTCCCCAGGAAGACTGGACCCCCGCAGGTGGACTGGTACCAGAGGGAGTTGGCAGAGCTCCGGGCCGGCATGGAGGAGCACTTCGGACTGGAGATCAGCGATGCCCGCCTCTGGGAATCGATCCGGCTCCACAATGAGACGCGGCGTCTTCAGCGGCAGCTCTACCAGCTCAGGAAGGCCGAGGACCCGCCGATCAGCGGAGCCGACACGCTCGCAGTCGTGGTCGCCGGCACCGCCATGCCGAAGGAGAGGTACAACGGTATGCTCCGGGGCCTGCTGGACGAGCTGCGCGATGCGGAGAGGATCACCGATTACCGGGCGCGGCTGATGGTCCTCGGCAGCATCCTCGATGACCCCGAATACCTGAGAGTCATCGAGGATCAGGGCGGCCTGGTGGTCACCGACTCGACCTGCTTCGGCTCCAGGATCATGTGGAAGGACGTGCGCGAGGAGGGAGGCGATCCGATTCAGGCCCTCGCCCAGTACTACGTCGCGGACCGCCATTCCTGTCCGCGCACCTTTGGAGAACACGAGCGCAGAGCCGAGTTCGTCCGCGAGATGATTCGAGAGTTCAAAGTGGACGGAGTGATCGGCGAGCGATTGAGCTTCTGCGACCAGTGGGGCTTCGCACAGTATTCGATCGAGAACGATTTCAGGGAGGATGGCGTTCCCTATCTATCCCTGGAGCGGGAGTACATCCTGAGCGGCGTCGGCCAGCTGAGGACCAGGGTCCAGGCCTTCCTGGAAACGCTGGGGGGATAGAAGAATGGGCGGGAACGGGCGACAGCTGGAGAGGACGATCGAAGAGATCCACCAGTACCAGGCGATCCTGAATCTCCTTCAGGACCACCCGGACGAGATGAGCCACCTGCACATCCCCCTGGTGAAGGACCGCCTGGAGACCGCCAGGAGAACGCTGGAGTGCGTCGAGCAGGGGAAGCCCTTCATCGCCACCTGGTACAGCAACGCTCCGGAGATCTGCACCGCGATGGATCTCCACTGGTACTGCCAGGTCGCCGGCGCCTTCGTCTCGGCGATGGAGAGCCAGCACACCGCGGAGGATCTCGAGGGGATCGATCAGCTCTCGGTCCCGGCGGACTGCTGCACGCTGCTCCGGCTGGGGCTCTACTACGTGGATGCCGGAATCCTGCCGATTCCGACGGCGATCGTCGCCCTGCTGGAGCCCTGTGATGGGGTCACCAGCCTCCACGAAGCGATCCGCAACCACAAGGACTGGCGCGACGTCCCCATGTTCGCCCCGGACCCGCCCTATTTCAGTGACGAGACGAGCATCGACTACTTCGCCAATGAGCTGCGGGAGATGGTCGTCTTCCTCGAGGAGCAGACCGGACAGAGGCTGGAGATGGATCGGCTCCGGGAGATCGTGGAGGAGTCGAACCGGCAATACGAGCTGTGGCTGGAGTACAGCGAGCTTCGACGCTCGACACCCTGCCCGCACGGCCTGACGCTGGCCATGGGGCCCTTCGCCGTGGCGCAGAACAACCTCTGCGGGATGCCCCGCGGCACCGCCTGGTTCCGGGACCTGGTCGCCGACGCGGAGAGACGCATTCGCGAGAACAAGCCCGAGGTGGCCCACCAGAAGATCCGGTTGCTCTGGTACGACATCCACCCGGTCTGGTTCGGCGAGCTGACCCCGTGGCTGGAGGAGGAGTGGGGAGCCAACGTCATCCAGAGCATGTTGACGAACTGCCCCTACACGCTGGTCGACACCTCGAGCGAGGACGCCATCTGGAGGGGGCTGGCGAAGAGGAACCTGCTGGACACCCCGATGATCCGTCAGGCCCGAGGCACGGTGGAGAACTTCGTCTACGACATCGAGCGGATCGTCAAGGACTTCAGCATCGACTGCGTGATCTGGCCCGGCCACATGGGCCACAAGGATTCGGCCGCCTCCGTCTCCGTGATGAGGGACGCGTGCCGCGAGATTGGGGCTCCCTTCCTCCACCTCGGCGTGGACCAGTTCGACCGCAGGCACACGCCGATCGACGAGGTCAAGAACCGGATCAGTCAGTTCTTCGACGCCATGGGCCTCGGCTAGCGCCGAGCCACCGATCTCGACCGCGCGGGTCTTACCGTCAGGAAATCACGGGGATCAGCAAATACGAGAGGTGATCTCCCCCGGTGTGGATGGTGTTCTCTCCGCCGTACAGGTCCTTGGGCCGGTCCTCCGGATGATTGTGCAGGAAGAATCCCGAGCCGGTCTGGATGTTGAGGTGGAAGATGTCATCCATGATGAAGTCGCGCAGCGAACCCAGGATCCCGGAGCGGGGCCGGGCGAAGTCCTTGCCCTCGATCCGCAGAGCGATCGCGTAGCCCGGGGGCAGCACGACCTGCCCCGGCCAGATCTCCACCTCGACTTCGTAGACTTCCCCCGGCACCAGCTTCTGCTCCTCGTCGTGTGTGTGGTACGGCTGCCACGGCCGCGACTTCTCGGGATCCAGCTTGCGTTGCGAGACGCGAAGCCAGCCCTGTGCGATCGGCGCGGCGGGCTCCGAGGCGCCCGGGAAGGTCACCTCCGTTCCATCGGGCGCGAAGGCCTGGACCGTCGCGAAGATGTCCATGTCCTGGGTGGATGACGAGACGTAGAGCTTCGCCGCCATCGGGCCGGTCAGCTCGACGTGCTCGGGGAGCGGCGGCGTGGTGAAGAGAGCCGCTTCTTCGAGCGCCGGGTAGGACAGCTGAGCGGGCTCCGCCGGCGCGGCGTCGACCAGCTGTGCCGACGCCGCGTCGAGGTAGAGCTTCCTCCACTCGGTGCGGGCCAGCGGCCACTCGTTCTCCTCGCGCCGAGTGGTGGTTCCATCGGCCTGACGAATCGTGAGCAGGACCGGCGGGCGCATCTCCCAGCCGTTGTCCTCTCCCTTGAGGAAGTGGTCGTAGAACTGCTTCAGGAGTGCGCGGCCCTCTTCCCCATAGAAGGGAGCGATGTGATCCCCCATGTGCACCTCCAGCCACTTCTGCGAAGAGCCAGCTCCGCGGAAGCCGTTGAAGTTGCCACGCGAGTGCAATCCGAAACCGCCCCAGTTGGCGCCGGAGAGGAGCGGCACCTCGATCTCCTCGAGCCGCGCGGTGCGCTCGCGGTAGTAGGGCCCGTCGAGGGGGCGCTTCAGGGCTTCCGCCACCCCATCGACGCGGTTGCGCTCGAGCTGCTCTTCGGTGAAAGCCTCGGGACCACCCACCGGTCCGCCGTCGTCCATGTCTCGGAAGTCGCTCCCGGCGTTGCCGTGCTGGATCGGGATCAGCTGCCGCTTCGCCCACTGGGTCGCGAAGACGTTGCTCAGGATTCCACCGTGGCGCAGGACGTCCCGGTAGGCGTCGTGAGCGCCCTCCCAGGGAGCGATGGCCGCCAGGTGCGGTGGACGCAGCGCAGCCGCGCCCCACTGGACCATGGCGAAGTAGGAGATTCCCGCGAGGCCCACCTTGCCGTTGCTCCAGGGCTGGCCCCCTGCCCACTCGATGGCGTCGTAGAGATCGCGGATCTCACGCGGCGTGAAGGGATCGAGCTTCCCCGGCGACTTTCCGGACCCGCGCGCGTCGACGCGGATCACCACGTATCCATCCGGGACCCACACTTCCGGATCGGGAGTCTCCCAGGTGTGATACTCGCAGCTGGAGCTTTCACAGAGCCCGGGGATGTGCGCGACCATCTCCTTCCAGACGTCGGGATTGAAGTCGCGGGTGTGGATGTCCTTTCCGTAGATCGACATCGAGAGGAGGACGGGATACCGCCCTTCCGCCTCGGGGCGGAAGACGTTGGACATCATGAAGGCGCCGTCGTCGGTCGGGATCAGCACGTTCTTCTCGAAGAGGACGCCGTTCCGGATCTCGATCGGCTGCGCCGACCCGGCGGTCGCAAGCGAGGCGCCGATCAGCCCGCAACAAAGGCCGAGGACGAGGGTCAGGGGGATTGACTTCATCGGATGCTTCCTTTCCCGCCAGTCCAGGCGGATCATACACCCGGCGGCGCGGTCTGGCGTATGCTTCCGGGATGGACTCCTTCGACCCCCTCTTCCGATGGCGGCGCCGGTCGATCGGCCCGATCAGCATCCCAGCCGTGGCCTTTCTGCTCCTGCTCGCTACTCCCGCGCCCGCAGACGTCTCCGGCATCGTCTTCGTCGACCTGAACCAGAGCGGCGTTCGCGAGGCCGGGGAGCCGCCGGCGGCGGGCGTGGCGGTGAGCAACGGCCTCGACGTGGTGCGGACCGACGCCGAGGGTCGCTACGCGCTGGCGAAGGGACCCCGCGGCTTCGTCTTCGTCACCCGTCCGGCCGGATTCGACTGCGAGGAGTGGTATCGGCGTGACCCGGGCGACTTCGCGCTGACACCGCATCCCGCGGAGGAGGAGTTCTTCTTCGTCCAGATGACCGATCTCCACGTCTACGATCGGGCGGACGAGCTGATCGAGGAGTTCGGGCTGAGCGATCCCTGGTGGGCACCGTCGAGACTGGTGGCCTGGTTCAGCCTTCGCAGAATCAACCAGATGCTGGTTCCTCGCTTCACTCTGGATCCCGTCGGGGGGCTTCGCGAGGCCCTCTCACCGTACCGGGAGGTGAGCGACCTGAGCGACACCTCGGTCTATCTCGCCTACCGCGAGGAGTTCCAGCGCGAAGGCAGCGAGATCGGGAACGTGCGGGGCAAGATCGAGGGGGCCCTCGGGGAGATCGCGGCGCTCCGGCCCCGGTTCGTCCTCGCCACCGGCGACCTGGTGCTGGACGCGAACCGTTCACCCGCTGAGGCTCTGGAGCGCCGCCTCGATCTCTACCGGAGCGCCACGGCCTCGATGGGCGTTCCCGTCTACAGCATGATCGGCAATCACGAGCTGCGCGGCGTGGTCCGCGATGACACTTCCGAGCAGGATCCCGAATACGGTCTCGGTCTCTTCGAGACCACCTTCGGCCCCACCTACTACAGCTTCGATCGCGGCGCCTTCCACTTCGTCGCCCTCGACACCCATCGCCCGTCTCCCGGCGAGGACGACCCGCAGCAGTGGGCATGGAACCAGATGCGGGACGAGGTGAAGCACTGGCTCCGCCGCGACCTCGAAGCGCACGGCGACCGGGTGAAGGTGGTGCTCAACCACGAGCCCTTCTTCGCCGACCCGAGCTGGCCCTTCGATGCCGAGGAGCTCGCCAAGTACGTGGTCTCCGACGAAGGCATCTTCGAGGAGCATGGAGTCGCGTACTCTCTCAACGGACACGTCCACTTCAACGGCCTGGAGCGCGGCGAGCCCACCACCCACATCTCCACCGGAGCCCTCTTCGGAATGGGTTGGTACCTCCCGCCGGCTCTCTTCCCCCGCGGCTACCGCATCTACTACGCACGCGACGGCCAGCTCTACGGGGCGTGGAAGCTCGTCGGCGAGCCACTTTTGGGCTTCATCCAGCCGGAGGGCGAGGAGGCCACCCATCCGGCCAGCGCCACACTGGTCGATCCCGAGGCGCTCGCGGGTCCCTTCGATCTGGTGGCGGTGGCGGCGGATGCCCAAGGTCCCTTCAAAGCCGTGAGCCTCGAGCTCGACGATCGACCCGTCCCCGTGCAGCACTGGGGCGACTACTTCGTTCACGCCCGCATCGACCCGGCGCCGCTGGAGGGGAAGACCGCGACGCTGACCCTTTCGGGAGAGCGCGAGAGCGGAGAGACCCTGCGCACCCGGCTCGAGATCCACGCCCGGGATTGAGCTCCGCGCGTTAGCCCGCCTTTCTCATCGGGTCACGACGGGAAGGGTGACGTGGGAGGGGTGCGCCGCATCCCGCAGCACCGTCCAGGTCGGCGGTCCCTGGCTCGGAATCAGCGCGAAGTGATCCCGATCCGCGCCGGCCAGAGCGATCCGAATCGAGTGTCCTCGCTCGAAGAGATAGGAGGTCGGGAGCAGGTCGAAGACCAGCTCGGCCACCTCGCCCGGGACCATCGGCCGCCCATCCTTCCTCTCGAAGCTGTGGTACGGAACGACCATCGGGTAGGGAGGAGTCTCGTGGCTCAGCTTCCGGTGGATCCCGCGCAAGACGCCCTCGGTCACGTAGGTGACTCTTCCATTCTCGTCGACGTCCTCGAGATAGGCGATGAAGACCCCGTCGTCGGCAGTCGTGGTGAGGTAGAGGGTCGCGACGGGATGACCCGTCACCTCCAGGTCGCCAGTGAGCGGAGGTGACTCGTAGACGAGCAGCTTCTCGTCGGCCTGGGCGCGGTCGGGATAGTTGACGGGCCATCCCATCAGCGAGTTCCAGCGCGACTCGGCGCCGGTTCCATGGCTGTAGTCGACCAGGTACCGGTCCGAGGCGCTCTTCTCGCGCGGCGGCTCCGTGGTGAGGGAACCGTCCTCCGCCAGGTGATAGCGCACGGCTTCAGCCGGAGGTGGCCAGCTCGGGGCCGCCTTCCAGCGGCCTTCGACCATCGTGTAGTAGTGGACGGGAGCATCGTCCTCGAGACCGGTGGCCTTCCCCTTCAGGTAGTGATCGAAGTACTTGAGAAGCTCGCCGACGTGATCGAACTCCGTCGGGGTGCTGTTCCCCCCGCGCACCTGCTGGCGACCTCCGTGCGTCCACGGGCCCAGGATCAGCTTGTTGCCCTTCCCGGTGAGCCTGTGGTGGCGCTTGATGGCGGAGTGCTGATAGGCGCCGTCGAACCACCCGCTCCAGCTGTAGATGACGGTTCCGGAGGCGTCGACCCGGTCCGCGTACTGATGAGGGCTGAAGACCTCGAGCGTCCTGCCCTCCTGGTTGGTGTCGTCGCGGAAGGTCACCTGCTGCGCGGTGGCGTGGACGTCCCAGTTCTCGGCGTGGTCCGCCAGCGCGGCCTCCAGCAGCTCCTCCCCCTCGTCTCCGTCAACCGGTCGGACGCCGGCCACCACGTAGTCGATCCACCAGCCGACGATCTCGCTGATGTTGGGGGGCAGCTCGTTGCGGTCCAGCATCTGGTTGGCGATACCCCAGCTCTCGGTGAACCAGGCCAAGGGCGCGCCGCCCGGGAAGGCGATGTCCGTGTAGGCATCGAAGAGCGAGAAGCGCGGCGCCACTGCTTTGACGGCGGGGTGCTGGTTCACCACCAGGAACTCCGCCGTCGTCCCCATGTACGATGTGCCATAGCTCCCGACCCCTCCATTCGACCAGGGCTGCGCCACGATCCAGTCGACGATCTCGGCCCCGTCGCGCGTCTCGTCGGGCGACCAGGGATAGGGCCGGTGGCCGAACGATGCCCCGGAGCCGCGCGCATCCACACTCACCCAGGCGTATCCGCGAGTCACGAACTCGCCCACGGGCTCCATGGTGCGGTCTGCGAACAGGCTGAAGGGCCAGCGGAGCTTCCACCCCCGCCAGTAGCGCGTCTGCCACAGAATCGCCGGGATCTTCTCGCCCTCGGGCAAGTCCTTCGGCAGGTAGAGATCGATGGCGATCTTCACCCCGTCCCGCATGGTGAGGTAGCGAGAGGTGCGCTCGACGCCGCCGTAGGTCGGCTCCCCCGCGTCGTACGGCACGGGCTCCGCAACGGCGCGATCCGTCGGCTCCGGTCCCGCCGCGACCCCGAGCGGCGCCGGGACCAGGAAGGCGAGTGCCAGGGCGACCCGGAGCAACACCCGATTCGTGCTTCCGGATGACTCGTAGCGGGTCCGCATCATCTTTGCACTCCTGCGACTGTCCCCCATCCATTGTGGACTGGCCGGCATCCTAGCGGAAAAGCGGCGTATCCGACGCTAGAGTGCCGAGGAAGGGATGCGGCGATGAATCTGGCCGAGGCGCTCCTCCAGGCGTTCCGGGATCGCGGGGCGACCGAGGTCTTCGGCATTCCCGGCGACTTCGTGCTCCCGTTCTTCCGCGTGATGGAGGAGAGTGGAATCCTGCCGCTCTACACCCTCAGCCACGAGCCCGCGGTCGGATTCGCCGCGGACGCTGCGGGTCGGGCCAACGGCGCGCTCGGAGTCACCGCCGTGACCTACGGCGCGGGCGCGCTCAACATGGTGAACGCCACCGCCGGCGCGCTGGCCGAGAAGTCGCCGCTGGTGGTCGTCTCGGGAGCACCGGGCGCCGCGGAGCGCGACGGCGAGCTGCGGCTTCACCACCAGGGCAAGACACTGGACTCGCAGCTCCGCGTCTACAGGGAGCTGACCTGCGACCAGGCCGTCCTGGACGACCCCGCACGCGCGCCCGGGGAGATCGCTCGCGTGCTCCAGAGCTGCCGCGAGCGGTCGCAGCCGGTCTACATCGAGCTGCCGCGAGACGTGGTGGAGGCGCAGTCCCAGCCGGTCGGCCCCGGGACACCCTCGCCAGTCGACGCGGAGGCGGTCACGGCGTGCGCCGAAGAGGTGCTCGGCGTGCTCGGGAAGGCCCGCTCTCCCGCACTCGTCGTGGGCGTCGAGATCCGCCGCTACGGAATCGAGGACAAGGTGGCGGCGCTGGCGCGCGCCCTCGGCCTTCCTGTCATCACCAGCTTCATGGGAAGGGGGCTGCTGGCGGACGCGGAGGTTCCCCCGGCCGGCACCTATCTGGGCATCGCGGGAGAGCCCGAGATCACGCGCCTGGTGGAGGAATCGGACGCCCTCCTCCTCCTGGGAGTGATCCTCTCCGACAGCAACCTGGCGAGCTCGAGGCAGCACATCGACCTGCGCCGCACCATCCAGGCGCTGGACCGGCGCGTGACGCTCGGGTTTCACACCTACGCCCCGGTGCCTCTCGAGGCGTTCTTGGACGCGCTGCTCGAGCGGGCGGACGCCCTGCCGCGCCGCGGCGCTTCCCGCCCGCCGATCCCCCAGGCGAGCTACCCCCGTGGCCTCGCCGCCGACGGAGCAGCACTCACTCCGGAGGATATCGCCTGCGCGGTCAACGACCTGATGGATCGCCACGGCGCGATGCCGATCGCGGCGGACATGGGCGACTGCCTCTTCACGGCGATGCAGATCGAGCACACCCACCTGACCGCGCCGGGCTACTACGCCAGCATGGGCTACGGCGTCCCGGCGGGCCTGGGGCTCCAGGCCGCGACTGGAGAGCGCCCCTTGATCCTGGTCGGCGACGGCGCCTTCCAGATGACGGGCTTCGAGCTCGGCAACTGCCGCCGCTACGGATGGGATCCCATCGTGATCGTCTTCAACAACCGCAGCTGGGAGATGCTGCGCGCCTTCCAGCCCGAGTCGCGCTTCAACGACCTCGACGACTGGCACTTCGCGGAGCTGGCGCGCGTGCTGGAAGGCGAGGGAGAGCGCGCCCTGACCCGCCGCGACCTGGTCGCCGCGCTCGAGCGGGCGGCGACGACGCGGGGGCGATTCTACCTGGTGGAGGCGATGCTCGAGCCGGGTCGCGTGTCGGAGACGCTGGCGCGCTATGTGGCCGCCGCCAAGCGGCGCCCGCGCGGGAAAGCAGCGGGCGGCTGACGAGGCCTGCGCGCCGCGACTGTCGCGCGCCGACTGCACTTGTCACCCGATTCCTGCACTCCACCCGCCGCGGGTGCAGCTCGCGGTTGCTCCCGCCGCTTCTGCCTGGCACGATCGTTGCTGCACGGGGTTCGGGGACAGGGACTGTGGGGAGGGCGAAATGACCTCGGCATCGCGTCCGGAGCGCCGCAATGACATCGACTGGCTGCGGATCGGCGCCACCTACCTGCTCTTCGTCTTCCACATCGCCAAGATCTTCGACGTCGCGCCCTTCTACCACCTCAAGAATGCCGACCTGTCGGAGGGACTCAACTACTTCACCGGCTTCATCCACCAGTGGCACATGCGCCTCTTCTTTCTGCTGGCGGGCTGGTCGCTGTTCGCCTCGCTTGTGAAGCGCGGGAAGCGCACCTTTCTGGCCGAGCGCACCCGGCGCATCCTGGTGCCCTTTGCGGCCGGAACACTCCTCTTCGGGCCGTTCATGCGCTACGCCGAGGTCCTGAACGGAACCTTCTTTACACCCGCCGGTGTGCCCTCGGGCGCCTTCGCGGGTGCGAGCTTCTTCGAGTTCCTCCCCCACTTCTTCACGCTCGAGGCCTTCAGCTGGGCGCACCTCTGGTTCCTGATCTACCTCTACGTGTTCACCCGCCTTTACCTTCCGCTCTTCCAACGTCTGGTCGAGCGAAGGGGCGAGCCGCAACAGGTGTCCGCAGCCTGGGTGTACACCCCGATCCTTCCCCTCGCGCTGATCCAGGTGACGATGCGCGGCCGCTGGCCGGGCATTCAGAACCTCTACGACGACTGGGCCAACTTCCTCTTCTACAGCCTCTTCTTCATCGCCGGCTTCCTCTTTGCCTGCTACCCGGCGCTCGAGCGCGCGGCGCACCGCGAGTGGAAACGCGCCGGCCTGCTCGGACTCGGCGCGTGCCTGGCGATGACGCTCCCCTGGCAGGCGGTGCTCGACCGCCCCGAGCTGGCGACCCGCGCTCTCTCCGGAGCGGCGGCGTGGGGCTGCGTGCTGGGCCTCCTCGGATTCGCGAAGCAATACCTGACCGCGGGCGGCCCCGCACTCCGCTACCTGCGCGAGTCCTCGCTTCCCATCTACATCCTCCACAGCCCCGCCATCGTGCTGGTCGGCTACTGGGCGATCCGGCTCGACGCGGGCATCCCCGAGAAGTTCGCACTGATCCTCGCCGGCTCCGTCGGCCTGGCGATGGTCGTCTACCACTTCGCGGTGCGCCGCTTCGATCCCCTGCGTGTACTCTTCGGAATGAGGGGGCTCGGCCCGCGGAATCCGGCCCCGAGCGCTCCCGTCGGCGCAACCATCGGAGAGATCCGCGGCTCTGGCTAGCCTTGAAACGAGTCCAGGGCCCGCGCCAGGTCGTCGATGATGTCCGCGGGATTCTCGATCCCCACGCTGAAGCGGAACACACCGTCGCCCATCAGGCTCCAGTACTTGATCTGCTTCTTCTCGCTCAGCTCGACCATGTCCTGGAAGAAGAAGGTCGTCGGAAGGTAGAAGATGAGACTCTGGTCGTGTCCCAGGGATACGGCGTGGGTGATCAGCTCGAGCTTCTCGATGAAGCGGAAGTTCTCCAGCAGCTCGCAGTCCAGGGTGAAGTTCAACATCCCCGAGAAACCGCTCATCTGCTTCTTTGCGAGCTCGTGCTGAGGATGGCTCGGGAGTCCCGGGTACCGCACCTGCGTCACCCGCTCCTGCGACTCCAGGAACCGGGCGACCTCGAGGGCGTTGCGCGCGTGCTTCTCGAGCCGCAGGGGCAAGGTGATGATCCCGCGCATGATCAGCCAGGCGTTGAAGGGGCTGATGCAGGCCCCCAGATGCACGACGCCGTATTCCCGCACCTCGGAGATGAATTCGTGACGGCCCATCACAGCGCCACCCAGGGCGTCGCCGTGGCCGTTCAGGTACTTGGTGGCGCTGTGAACCACCACATCGGCGCCGAGCTCGAGCGGGCTCTGGCTCACCAGCCCCGACCAGGTGCTGTCGACGATGACGGTGGCGCCGACGGCGTGGGCCATCTCCGAGATCTTCCCGATGTCGCTGATCGAGACCAGCGGATTCCCCGGCGTCTCGAGGTAGACGACCTTGGTGTCCGGCCGAATCGCATCTTCCACCTCCTTGGGGTCGGTGGTGTCCACGACGCTGACCTCCACCCCGAACCGCGGGAGGTGGAAGCTCACCAGCTTCTGTGTTCCGGTGTAACAGATCTCGGGGGCGACGATGTGATCGCCGGCGCCCAGCAGGGTGAAGAGAACGGCGGAGACGGCGCCCATGCCGCTCGCGGTCACGACGCAGTCTTCGCTCCCCTCGAGCGCCGCGAGACGCTCCTCCAGGTTCCGGGGGGTGGCGCTGTGCTCCCGCGTGTACTGAAACTTGTCCAGCTCGTCCCAGGAGAAGACCTTCAGCAGCTTCTCGACATCGGTGGGGAGCTCATAGGAATTGGCCATGTGAATCGGTCGCCGGATCGCGCGGGTGTCGGTGTCGATCCCCTCGCCCGCGTGAACGCAGCAGGTATCCAGGCGCCAATCCTTGGATGTCTTCGCTTTCATCTCGCAGGTCCTCGTCTGGCTGTGACTCCGGGGACCCGAGTATAGAAGCTGCTGAAGCGCGGCAACAGCGGCGCGGAGAGACTCGCCGAGGGTGGCGTGGCCTCTGACGCGGTGTCAGACCAGCTGAGCTTGCTGAGGAACTGCTTGCCCAGAGATCAGCGCGGTCAGGTCGTAGTCGCGTCCGCTCACTGCGCGGGTCGGGAGGTGGTCGCGCCTGGACTTGAAAATGGTGTCGGCGTGCAGGAGGAGGATCTCGCCGTTCGGATCCGCCTCGGCGGCATGCAGCCCTTCCACCTTGGAGCGGCGTACGTCCCGCTCCCAGCCGTAGGGGTTGAGTACGAGATGCCGCATCCAATTCGCGGTCAGAGTGTTCACCGCCTCAGCGGTGACCTCGGGGGGTAGGATCTTCACTCATTGTCTCGCGCCTTCGCGGTCGGTTCGTGAGAGAAGGTTGGGCACCGGTGTGGCAGATCGGTGACGACCGGAAGGAGAAACCGGCAAGCTGGGAGCTGTGGATGGGGCTAGAGCGCGCTGGCGTCGCGCTCGCCGGTCCGGATGCGGACTGCCTCCTCCACCGTCGAGACGAAGATCTTTCCGTCTCCCATCCTGCCGGTGTGGGCCGCCTCGGCAATGCTGTTGACCACCGCATCGAGTATTTCTTCCCGCACGACCACCTTGAGCTCGATCTTCGGGAGGAACTCGACCACGTACTCGGCACCGCGGTAGATCTCCGAGTGTCCCTTCTGGCGCCCGAAGCCCTTGGCCTCGCAAACGGTCATGCCAGAGACGCCGACCCTGGTCAGCGCCTCCCGCACCTCGTCGAGCTTGAAGGGCTTGATGATGGCTTCGACCTTCTTCACGGCGTACTCCTCCGCGATCAAGCGGCGTCGGCGTAAGCGGACTCGCTGTGCTCGCTCAGGTCCAGACCCTCGGCCTCCCCCTCGTCGGTGGCTCGCAGGTCGCCGAAGATGGCGCGCAGGCCCAGCAGGATCACCATGGTGACGACGGGGGCAAAGACGGCCGTGAACACGATGCTCTTGAGCTGGATCCAGATCTGGCCGCCCCAGGAGACGCCCTCGGGAAGGGCGAATCCGGCGATGAAGAGAGCCGTGGCCAGCGCGCCCCAGGTCCCGCCGACGCCGTGGACACCGAACACGTCCAGCGAGTCGTCGTATCCCAGGGCGGGCTTCAGCAGCGTGACGGCGGCGTAGCAGAAGACCGCCGACCCGACGCCCACGGCGATGGAGCCGAGCGGGCTCATGAAGGCGCAGCCGGGCGTGATGGCCACCAGACCGGCCACTGCGGCAGTGGCCGCACCCAGAACCGTGGGCTTGGCGCGATGGACCCACTCGATGCTGATCCAGCCCAGCACGGCGGCGGAGGTGGCGGTGCTGGTGTTGAGGAAGGCGAGGCCTGCAGTCCCGTCCGCGGCGAGCGCGCTTCCCGCGTTGAATCCGAACCAGCCCACCCACAGAAGCGCAGCGCCGATCACGGTGAGGGGCAGGCTGTGGGGCGGCATCGGGACCTTGCGGAAGCCCCCACGCGGCCCCAGGTAGATGGCGGCGACCAGCGCGGAGAATCCGCTCGACATGTGCACCACCAGGCCACCGGCGAAGTCCAGGGCTCCCATTCCCCCGATCCAGCCCCCGCCCCAGACCATGTGTGCCAGCGGGCAGTAGACCAGGACGAGCCAGGTCGCGATGAAGGCCAGGTAGGGGCCGAAGCGCATGCGCTCGGCGAAGGCCCCGATCATCAGTGCGGGCGTGATGATCGCGAACATGCCCTGGAAGATGACGAAGACGTACTCGGGGATGGTTCCCCAGAGTGTCTCGGGCCTGATGCCGGAGAGGCCGAGCTTGCCCAGGCCACCGACGAGGGCGTTCCCCTCGGCGAAGGCCAGGCTGTATCCGAGCAGGACCCAGAGGACTCCGACGAGACCGGCGGAGATCAGGCACTGCATCAGGATGCTGAGAACGTTCTTGGCCCGGACCAGCCCGCCGTAGAAGAGCGCCAGGCCTGGAACCGTCATCATCAGAACCAGGGCCGTGCTGGTCATCATCCAGGCGGTGTCCCCGGGATTGAGCGTGTCCTCAGCCCTGGCGGCCTGCGCCAGGAGAAGCACCGGCAGGGCGGCGGGAAGGGCCGCCGCGAGGCGGCCGGCTCCGGCAAGTGAGATGAATCGATGTCGCATCAGCTCTACCTTTCTCTTCTTTCGTCCCACTCAGAAGTTGTAGATGACCTGGGCACCCACCACGGTCTGATTCTGAGCGGTGTAGAGGCCCGGAGCGAGGTCGTTGGTGTCGATGAAGAGATCGTCCCCGCTCTTCCCGACCCGTCCCCCGTCGTGGCGGATCTCTCCCTTGACAATCAGGTTCTCGGTCACGGAGTAGTCCGTCGTCGCAGTGATCGACCATAGCTTCGAGTCGCCGGGCAGGCCGAAGAGTTGACGTTCGTCGGCGACGTATTCCAGCCGCAGCGCGGTGCCGAGCCGGTCGGTCCAGGCGTAGCGTCCGGCGACGGCAATGCCGTAGGCGTCGGCGCTCCCGTCGCGGCTGCTGTTGTCGAGGTTGTAGTCGAAGTTCGCCCACATCGAGACCCGCTCGTCGGGGTCCCAGGTCAACACCACGTCGATGATCCCGTAATGGTCACCGCTGCTGCCGGGGGTGTCCGTCCCCCAGATCCCGTTCAGGTTCGCCGACCAGGTCTCCGCCGCGTAGCCGACGTGACCCATCACCGCCTTGCCGTTGTTCAAGGTGGGCTGCGTCTTGAAGACATCGTTCACCACGGCCAGGGCCCAGTCCCAGCCCTCCGCCGGAAGGTCACCCGACGCCATGATCCCCACGTGATCGATGGGCTGCAGCAGGTTGTAGACGAGACCGCGAGAGATGTTGAAGTTCATCGGCGCCTGGGCCACCTCGGCCCCGAGCAGCGTGCCGAACTTCCCGGCCTTCATCGTCACGCCCCAGTCAGTCAAATACTGGACGTAGGCCGAAGCGATATAGAGGTTGTTGCCGCCGCCCCTTCCGTCCACGGGCGTGTTGCCGTCCGGGAGCAGACCCGCCGTCTTTCCGAAGGCAATATCGGTGCGGAAGCCGGCGCGGTTCTCTTCGTCGATCGGCCGCTCCATCCAGAACCAGAGCTGACCGAAGGAGAACTGGTTGGCATCGGGGCTGAAAGGAAGCGACTGCCCCGCGGCGCCGATATTCCCATCCTCCAGACGCTCGTTGGCGGGACTGTTGAGGTTGTACCAGTAGTCGGTACTCAGCCAGCCGCCGATCTCGAGGCTGTCCAGGAAGGCGGCGGTGCTCGAGCTCGGTCCGGTCTGGACCGCCTTCTCGAGAATGCCCCGCTGCTCGCCGAGCCGCTGGTTGGCCTCCGCCAGCTGGTCCGTGGTCAGCTCGAGGCGGTCCTCGAGCTGGTTCATCCGCTCTTGCATCGCTTCGAGCCGGGCCTCCACGTCGTCATCCGCCGCGGACGCCGCGGCCGGCACCAGGAACCAGCAGAGCGCCGTGAACGATCCGATGATCGCCCTTCGTATCATGGGAGCCTCCTTCCTTGCGCCTGTCAGCGCGATCCCTACGCAAACGACGTGCCCAGATCGGCGTGCTCAAATCGGCGCAGACGGGCACTGTTTCGCACGATTCTGGACCCGGACGCCGGAACCCTGCACAAGAATCGGGCGGGATTGCCCGTTCTTCGGTCACCACCCGCGAAACGTCCGCAGGCGGCGGCCGCCGAAGAGCAGGGAGAGCAGGAAGGAGTGGATCGGCTAGGCGCCGATCCCGGCCATCTCCTGGAGAAGACGCCAGCTCTTCAGCACCTGCTCCTGGGCGGCCAGGATCTCCGGCGAAGGCTCGCCTTCCCGGCCGAAGTGCCGCCGGAAGCGACCTTCGCTCCGCGCGAAGGAGAGGAAATCCACCTCCTGGCCCTGCTTGTCGCAATGCCAATCGGCCCGCAGCGAGGGGTTGCCCTTCAGGTCCAGGCGCTCCCGCAACCGTTCCCCTCGCCTCGGGTCGTGGACCATCAAGGGAAAGGCGCGCGACTCGACGGCGAGCTTGGCCTGGTGAGCGGCGAGCGCATCGCCGACGCCGTGCTCCGGCTGGCAGGTGCTGTACACGTTCACCATTGACGGCCCCGGGTAGCTGGTGGCGGCGGAAACCGCATCGTAGAAGTGCTTGACGTGGGCCGCCGTGGTCTGGGCGACGAAGACCTCGGGGTGCATCATCGCGATGCGCGCGATGTCCTTGCGAGGCTCGACCTTTCCCTTTTGGACCTCGCCGTACGGCGCCATCTTCGCCATCTGTCCGGTGAAGGACGCCGTCGATGCCTGCCCGCCGGTGTTGGAGTAGACCTGGGTATCGAGCACCAGAACGTTGATGTCGAGGCCGCTGGCCAGCATTCGCGAGAGCGAGCCGAAGCCGATGTCGAACATCGCGCCGTCGCCCCCGACCACCCAGATCGACTTGTCCTCCCAGCCACGCTGATCCCAACGCTTGCGGATCCCCATGGCCACGGCGGGCGCATTCTCGAACAGCGAGTTGATCCAGGCAACCAGGAAGGGGTTGTAGGGGTAGGTCGACGAGTAGACGGTGTTGCAGCCCGTGGCCGCCACGATGCCGACGTTCTCCCGTCCCTTCTGCCAGCCCAGCTGTGCCATCAGCATCCGCAGCGCCGTGGCTTCGCCACAGCCCGAGCAGGATCCCGCCCCGCCGACGTAGAGGTGCGTCTTCTCGCAGGCGAGCATGCGATCGGCGGGGATCCGCTCGCGAATGAAGTGTTCGGAGCTGTCGGGGAGGCTGTGGAAATGCTCGATGGCGTGGCGTGCCCGCTCCAGCACCTCCGGGCTCTTGCGGATCATCCGCAATGCCTGGTGCTCGCCGCACACCTCCACGCATTCACCGCATCCCTTGCACTTGGTGGGATCGATGAAGATCCCGAAGAGCCCGGGCGCCTCACCGCTCTTCTCGAAGGCGTCGTGGAACTTCCGGGTCTTCGCCCAATGGCGACGGAGATCTTCCGGACTCTCTTCGGCGGCGATTTGCCCTTCGACCGTTCGGGGCTCGAGCACCTTGGCCACGATGGCCGTGTCCGGACATTGGGTCACGCAATCCATGCAGGCCACGCAGTTCTCCGGCAGGTACTCGGGGATCTCGCGCCCGATGTAGCTGAAGTCGCGCATCCTCCCGGTCCCGGGGGGGATCAGCGAGCGGGCCAGTCCCACATCAGCGGGCAGCTTCTCTCCCGCCACCCCGGTCTGATAGGCCGTGGTGACGCGGCCGAACTCCTCCACGTACTGCTCGATGTCGAGATCGAGAAGCGAACGCCCCAGCTCGGGGTGGGTCTCGAAGGCGAACTCCGACTCCGCTCCCTCCCGGGCGCGGAAGTCGTGCACCACGCGATCCAGCTCGGCCAGCGCATCGTGGACCAGATTCGGCTCGCTCATCGGACTTCCTCGTTCACGGCTCCTCGATGACGGGGTCGGCGGTGGCGAGGTCAGTGAGTGAGAGAATGCCGATCGGCCGCTTCGGCTCCTGCTCGCTGGTCACCACCAGGCGGTGGACGCGATTGCCAACCAGACGCTCGACGGCGTCGTCCAGCGGTTCTTCGGGACGGGTCGTCAGAACGTCCCGCGTCATCAGGTGCTCGGGCAGCAGCTCCGGCAGGCCGCGGTCCATCCGCCGCGAGAGGGATTGCGCGCGCGCCAGGTCGGTGGTGGAAAGCAGGCCGACCATCTCCCCCTCGTCATCGACGACGACGACGCAGGAGATCTGCCTCTCCGAGAGGAGATCGCGGACCTCGGCGAGCGGGGTGTTTGGCCTGCAGGTGACGGTACCCTCGGTCATCAGATCCGACACGCATTTGCCGCGAATCGCTCGCCGCCCCTCCGTCTCCTCCTCCTGCACGATGTCGGGTGGGATCTCCCGCACCTCGTCGTAGCCTCGCTGCACGCAGATCAGATTCTCCTCGACCACCTTTCCACCCGCCTTGCCGAAGTACTTGGCGAGCGACTCCCTCACTGCATCCATCAGCGCGTCACGTCCCATCCGCCTCTCGGCCACGAAGGGTGCCGCGCGCAGGAACACGCCCAGCAGGACGATGCCCTGCATCCTCACCCTGAGATCCTCTCGCGTGGCCACCTCGGCGGCGATGCCTGCCGCATCCGCATAGAGGAGACGCAGGTCGAGGTCGCGGATCCGACGGCGCGCGTAGGCCGGCACCTGCCGCCAGACGTCCGCGGGATCCGTCCTGCTGGTCTGAACGAAGACGGTGCCACCCTTGGCGATGCCGTCCAGGGGATTGCCGAGGTTGAAGGAGGCGATCGCGCTCAGCGGCACGAACTCCACGTGATGAAGCTCGCAGTGCTTGCGGATCGGCTGGTCGGCGGCCGTCAGGAAGTAGCGGGTGGGCAGCCCCTTCTTCTCGGATCCGTAGAAGGGATAGGCCTGGACGTGCAGGTCGAAGAGATTGGCGATCACCGTGGCGATGATCTTGTTGGTCGCCACCGAGCCGAAGCCGCCCACCGAGTAGCCGCGCATGCTGAAGGCGCCCGGCGGGCGGACGTCGGGATCCAGCTGAAGCGGAAGGGCGAGCTCATGCTCGACTCCCAGCACGAAGTCCCGCTTGCCGCGCTCGTAGAGGTTCTTGGCCACGGCGATGAAGTGGCCCGGACGAACATCGCGGGATCCCAGGCCCGCGATGCCGCAGTGGATGCGAGGCATGCGGCTCAGCCGTGGCATTCCGAGGCGTCCCGACAGGGCATCGGCGAAGGCCGCCTTGACATTGGCCACCAGGAGATTCGAGCCGGCCATGGGATCGTCCATCCGGCCGATCACGGCGATCGCCCGGACGCCCGAGAGCGCCCGGACCAGATCGGCGGCCGGAAACGGACGAAAGCAGAGCAGCTGTACGGCGCCGATGCGAAGGTCCGTGTTCTGCGTCGTCCAATCGACCGTGGCCCGGAGCGTTTCCGCCATCGACCCCATCGTCAGGATCGCGACCTCCGCGTCCTTCATCCGGTAGCTCCTGACGGGACTCAGACGCCGGCCGGTCGCCGCACCGTGAGTCTTCATCGCCTCGCGGACGAATCCGAGCACGCGGTCGGTGAAGAACCGCTGCGCCACCTTCCCCTTCATGTAGGAGTCCTGGTTCTGGACCACTCCCGACATGACGGGATGATGGGGATCCATCAGGCAGGGGACGCGCTCCCGCGGGTCCCCGAGGAACTCCTTGATGAAGGCGGGCTCGGGCAACCGCACCGTCTCGATCGTATGGGTGGTCAAGAAACCGTCCTGGCAGCAGAGGAAGGGAGTGTGGGAGTTCTCGGCGGCACGGCGGGAGATCAGCGCCAGGTCGGCGACCTCCTGCGCGTTGGAGGCGAAGAGGATTCCCCAGCCGGTGTCCGCCACCGCCATCACGTCGTCGTGACCGGCGTGGACGTTGAGCGCGTGGCTGGTGAGGGCGCGCGAGCCCACGTGGAAGACGGCGGGCAGGCGTTTGCCGCTGATGGTGAAGAGCACCTCCTTCATCAGCACGAGCCCCTGTCCCGAGGTGAAATTCGTCACCCTTCCGCCAGCGGAGGCAAAGCCCTCGGCCGCGCTGGCGGAGGAATGCTCCGACTCCGGCTCCAGAAAGACGATGGGTTCGCCCCAGAGGTTCTGGAAGCCATCGGCGGCCGCGGCGGCGTACTCGACCCCCATGTTGGTCGAGGGAGTGATGGGATAGGCGCAGGCCCCCTGGGATCCGTGTTTCTCCACCCAGACGGCGGCCCCGCTTCCATCGGTGACCGTGTGGATGCCCGGGTAGGGCGCGCTCTTGGTGGCCTTCTGGTTCACGCTTGCGCTCCGTGACAGGATTGTCTGGCGAACTTCCGGAAGGGCATCTCCCGAAGATCGAATCCGGACGGCCAGAGGCGAGTGTAGCCCAATGGGGAAGGGAGAGGCGCGGGGGGCGGTGGAATCGGGGAGCGGGCTCTAGCCCGCATCTCTCATCAGCTCGCTGCCCCGCACGCCCCCGTAAATGGCGTCGCAGTCGCTTCGCCAGAAGCAATCCACGGACGCAAAGCCGCTCTCGCGGAGCCGATCGAGATGCCATGCCAGCGGAAGCCCGTCCTCGATTCCATCCTCCCAATCGCCGGCCACGCGCCGGCGGATCGGATCGAGATCGAAGCCAAGTGCCTGGGAGTACTCCCTCCAGAAGGCGTCCCAGTGGTCGCTCTGGGCACCGCCCTGCCGAGAGAGCGCGAGGTCTCGTCGACGCTCCCAGGCACGCTGAATCTCCGGGGAGTCACTCCCCACATGATCGGCGTTCAGAAAGATCGCACCAGGACGCATCAGCGGGGCGATCTGCCGGTAGACGTCGGAGAGCTGAGCCGCGTTCAGCCAGTGGAGCGCGGTAGCCGAGACCACCGCGTCCAGCTGCGACGGTACCTCCCGTGTCCAGGATGCACTGCGCATATCCGCCAGGACCACGTGGGTGCGATCACCGAAGCGGGCCAGTCTCGCCTCTGCGAGCCACAGTATCGCCGGGTCGAAATCGATCCCCGTGACAGTGGCTTCGGGAAACGCGCCCAGCACGGATGACATCAAGCTCCCCGTACCACAACCCAGGTCGAGGACCGCTTCCACGGAGTGCTGCGTCTCCCCGATCAAGCGGACGATGGTCTCGAAACGCTCGGTCCGCCCGACGAGGTAGCGTTCCTGCATCCGGTCCCAGGAGTCGACCCAGTACTGCCATTCCAGACCAGGAGGCGGCCTGATGTCCTCGAGCTTGGTCATCTCCCTCTCTCGGGATCTGCCGAACGGTCCTCCGTCCAGGGCCGTCCGGTGCCAGCCTACCACCGGCCGGCTGGCCCCGCGAAGGTATCGAAGGACGGGAGGCAAAGTTACACTCCCGGCATGAACGGATCATCGATTCGCGACGGGATCACCTTCAGCTGGCTTTGGCCTGGCCTCGCCCCACTGGCGGCGCTGCTCGTCACGGTCGGCTGCACTTCTCCTCCGCAGCCCAGACATCACCCGATGCATCCCGGAGAGCACCACGCCAAGCCCGAAGAAGTCCTGCGCCCGATCGGCGCCACGCCTTCGCTCGACCTCAGCGCCCTATCCGATCTGGAGACCCTGATTCCCACTCTTGCCGACAGGCGGGTGGTCCTGATCGGCGAGATCCATGATCGTTTCGATCACCATCTGATTCAGCTCGAGATCATTCGCGGTCTTCACGCGGTCCATCCCAAGATTGCGATTGGCATGGAGGCCTTCCAGCAGCCCTTCCAGCGCCATCTCGACGACTATGTTGCTGGCAAGCTGAGCGAATCGGAGTTTCTGCGCGAGACGGAATACTATGGAAACTGGAGATTCGATTATCGCCTCTACGAGCCGATCCTCAGCTACGCGCGAGAGAACCGGTTGCCACTGGTCGCCCTCAATCTGCCCGTCGAACTGGTGCGAAAGGTGGGACGGCAGGGCATCGACGGTCTGAGCGATGAGGAGCGAGCGGAGATTCCGGACGAGATCGACCGCTCGGACTCCGCCTACCAAAGGCGTCTCGAGGAGATCTTCGAGCAGCATCCCAATGTCGAGGGCCAGAGCTTCGATCACTTCCTGGATGCGCAATTGCTGTGGGACGAAGGCATGGCGGAGCGCGCTGCGAACTTTCTCGAGTCCCATCCCGAGTACACGATGGTGATACTCGCCGGAAGCGGCCATCTCGCCTACGGCAGCGGCATCCCGCGGCGTCTCGTACGCCGGATACCCGTGAGCACCGCCATCGTGCTCGCCGGTTGGGCAGGAGAGCTGGAGCCAGGACTCGCCGATTACCTGTTGTTTCCGCAGGAGCGCGAGCTGCCAGCCGCCGGCAGGATCGGCGCGTTTCTCGACGAAGCCGAGGGCAGATTCGAGATTTCTTCTTGTGCTCCCGGCAGCGGCTGCGAAAAGGCCGGGCTGAAGGCCGGTGATCAGATCCTCTCGGTCGACGGCCAACCCGTCACCAACATGGCCGATCTGATGCTGGTGATGTGGGACAAGCTACCCGGCGACCGCATCACCATGGAGATCCGCCGCAAGCGCTGGCTATCGGGAACCAGGCAGCTGACACGTGAGGTCGTGCTGCAATGACGATGAAAATGGGGGCCTACGGCTCTTCGGTCTCATCGACCCAGTCGAGGAAACGGCGATAGGTCGGCTCCCAGCCCAGCGCCTGGCGCGTCCATGCGCTGTCGCATCGACGCCCGAGGGGTCCCTCGGCACCCGTGAACCGACAGGCCTGGAGCGGGCCGGTCGCGGACCGGTAACGTTGCGAGCACACGACCGCCCGGACCAGCTCCTGGCGGGTGATGGGGTGGTCGTCGCATCCGAGGTAGATCGCACCCGCGTGACCACGGCTCAAGGCCTGAACGCACAGGCTTGCGGCGTCGTCGTAGTGGATCAGTGAGATCAGTCCATCGGGCCGGCGGGGGGAGGTCCGCGTGCGCAGGTAGACCCGGTGCGGACCTCGCTCGTGGTCGTAGAGCCCTGCCAGCCGGACGACCAGGGCCCCGGCGGTGAGCAGACACTCCTCCGCGTGACGAAGCCTCATGGCCCTGGGAGAATCCGCCAGAGGGGATCCCTCCACGCAGCGTCCCCCGCCTTCTTCGGCGTATACCGCGGTGCTGGAGGTGATGAGCAGGCGCCCCTCTCCCAGCCAGAGACTCACCGCGCGCGCCGCCTCGCCAGCGTAGTCGTCCTGGGATGACGGCGGCACCGAGAACAGGAGGTACGGCATCGCCGGCGGATCGGGATCGCTGCGAAGACGCGGGACCATTCCGTCTTCGCGGAGGGCGGGATGGAAACGATCGGTACGCGTCTCGGCGAGGACGCGTGCTTGCGGGTGATGCGCGAGCCACGAGCGCCCGACGCGGCGTCCGAGGGCGCCCGCGCCGATGATGAGCAGATCCTTCGGCGCCATCCTCTCCGTCCTCTCCCTCCCACCGACCTCGACATACTGAGTTTACGCCTCCGGCGGCCACGTCTCATCGATCATCGATCCAGATGGGCGAGAATTCCCCGACGATCTACAGTCTGGCGACGGGCTCTTCGTCGACCTGCCGGCTCAGCCGCCCGGCTGTGGCTTCTTCTTCGGAGGAGGGAAACGTGAGAGTTACCATCGTATTTCCCGCCAGAAGCCTGGAGACCACCAGGGCCACGACCACGGGAATGCCGCCCTCCCTGACCTTGCTGGCTGCGCTCACGCCGGATCAACACGAGGTCACACTGGTCGACATGTTCATGGGCGACTCCGTGGACTACGAGGCCGAGGCGGACCTGGTGGCCATCACCGTTCGCACGCCGCTGGCGGTCGCCGCATATGAGATCGCCGACAACTTCCTGAAGAGAGGGAAGAAGGTCGTCCTGGGTGGACCGCACACCTTCGTCTTTCCCGAGGAGGCCAGATCCCACGCCAGTGCCGTGGCGATCGGCGAAGGAGAGAAGCTCTGGCCGATCATCTTGAGGGATGCCGAGCAGGACGCACTCGAGGGCTTCTATGTCTGTGGTCGCTATCCCATCGAGCGGTTGAAGGGCACCATCCATCACGAAAAGGAGAGGCCGTCGCTCGAGGGCCTTCCCATCATGAGGCGCGATCTCCTCCCCAGAAAGCGCTATTTCATGGATTCCATCTTTACGACCCGCGGTGCCTCGATGGACGTCGTCAAGACCGCCCTCTTCATGCAGCTGGGACTGCGAAAGGCGTACCGCCAGCTCTACGATCAGGTCCAGGCGCGGCCCTGAATGCCCTGGCGATCGAGAGCAAATACTTGCTTAGATCATTGACATGGTCATTGATATTACTAGCATCCAGATATGCCCGATACCCGCCGAAAACCGCACAAGTCCGCCCATCCCAAGGGAAGCTACGATCACGCCGGCCCCCACTTGTTCCAGGAGATCGTGCGTACCCATCAGGCACTGATCGGGGTCTTCTCGCTGGAGGTCGGGATGTCTTCCGCGCGGATGGGAGTGCTGCGGCAGCTCGACGACGGCGAAGACGGCTCCATGGGCGTGGTAGACCTGGCGCGGTCCCTGGGAGTGACGCCGGCCATCGTGACTCGCCAAGTCCAGGAGCTGGAGAAGGAAGGCCTGCTTCGACGTCGAGGCGATTCCAGAGACAGGCGGCGGAGTCAGCTCCACCTCACGGCCCGGGGCCGACGTACCTTCGCGCGGCTCCACGAACGCGCGCACGAATTGCAGACGAGGGTGCTGGATGGTCTGACGGAAGAGGAGATCGCTGCCGCTTGCCACGTGCTCAGCGGCCTGCGCACGGCAATCGAGACACAACGCCACAAGTTCGGGGATTCATAGATTGCCTTGATCGGAGAAGCACCCGAGATGCTCAGAACCGCGATCTTCCCTCTTGCGATTCTCCTGATTCTCAGCGGTTGCCCGGACCGCTCTCGCCCAGAAGGACGCGCGGGGCAATCGAGCACCCTGGATCGGGGTGCGAGCGCCCACCCGGTTGAGCTCACGGAAGTGAGAGCGGAGGACGTGATCGAGTGGATTCGCGCCGTCGGTTCGATTCACGCAGATCAGCAGGTCGAGCTGAGCGCCGAGGTGGGGGGAAGACTGGCGGAGATCGAGGTGGAGGTGGGTGACCTCGTCGAAGAGGGAGATCTCGTGGCACGGCTCGACGACGAGCGACTCCGCATCGCCAGGGACCTGGCTCGAGCCGAGGTCGAGATGGCCAGGGCCAACCTCGAGAAATCGAGACGCGATGCCCAGCGGCAGGTCAGCCTCTACGAGGGTCAAGTGACCTCGGAGTTTTCCCTCGAGCAGGCCAACCTGAAAGTGCGAATCGACGAGGGCCAGCTGAAGGTCGCCCAGGCCAGGCTCGCTGTTGCCGAGAGAAACCTCGCGGATGCGAGCATCATCAGTCCGGTAGAGGGCGAAATTACCCGGAAACACGTGGAGGTGGGTGAGCTGGTCGAAGCCGGGACCCCGCTCTTCGAGGTTGCGAAGATCGACCGCGTCAAGATCGTCGTTCACGTCTCGGAGCTCGAGGTCACCCGCCTCCACAAGGGACAGGAGGCGGAGATCAGCGTGGACGGACACCCCGGCGTCGTCTTCCGCGGCGCCGTGAATACCATCAGCGCCCAGGCGGACCCCCAGACCCGCGCCTTTCCGGTCGAGATCCTCGTCGTCAACGACCAGGCGGAGAAGCTGCTTCCCGGGTTCATCGGCCGCGCGCGAATCCGCGGACGCACCTTCGAAAACGCCATCTCTCTCCCCGAGGAGGTCGTCGTCGAAAGCGACGGGCGTCCGGTGGTCTTCGTCGCGACGGGCGATACGGCGTCGGCGAGAAGCGTCGAAACCGGATTTGCGGATCGAGGAAGACTACTCATCACCCAGGGACTCGAGCCGGGAGATCGGGTGATCGTCACCGGCCAGCAATCCCTGCGGGACGGTGACCGAATCCAACCTCGCTGAAGGGTTCGCCAGTGCACATCTCGGAATTCTCGGTGAGGCAGCCCGTCCTGGTGAATCTCCTGGTGATCCTTCTGCTCGTCGCGGCGTTCGTCACCTACTCGTACCTGACGAAGGAGAAGTTCCCGGACGTCTCGCTCGACGAAGTATGGATCTATACCTCCTATCCCGGCGTCTCTCCAGAGGAGATCGAGAGGCTCATCACCATCCCCATCGAGGACGAGGTGGCGGGCATCGACGGGATCGACGACATCACCTCGGTCTCCTCCGAGGGCTACTCGCAGATCAAGATCGACTTCGAATCGGGGATCGAGGACTTCCCGCGCAAGATCCAGGAGGTCCAGAACAGGGTCAACAGGGTGGAAGACCTGCCGGAGGATGCGGAGACCCCGGAGGTGGAGGAGGAAGAGTGGACCACGATTGCGGTGGTCGCTTCTTTGAGCGGACAGATTCCTGAAAACACACTCAAGCGTCTCTCCGACGATCTCGAGGATGATCTTCTGGACATCCCCGGCGTCGATGCGGTCACGGCCATCGGACGCCGTGACCGCGAGATATGGGTCGAAGTCGATCCGGGCCGGCTGGAGAGCTACGAGCTCTCGCTGGCGGACGTGATCCTGAGTCTGCGGAACAAGAACCTCGATATCCCAGCAGGCACGCTCGGCTCCGGGCGCGAGGAATTCCTGGTGCGCACGATGGGCGAGGCCGAGACGCTCGAGCAGATCGAGCGCGTGATCATCCGATCGACCAACGAGGGGGGCCACGTCTACGTGCGGGACGTGGCGAAGGTGAGCGACACCTTCGAGGAGGCCACCACCGAGGGCCGGTTGAACGGGGAGAAGACCATCAGCCTGATGGTCATGAAGAGCAAGACCGGCGATACCGTCCGAATCGTCGAAGCGGTGAAGGCGATCGAGAGGGACTACGAAAACGGCAGGCTGCCGGACGGCGCGACGCTCACCCTGACGAATGACGCCTCCGTCGACATAGCGAGCAATCTCAATGCCCTGTATGGAAACGGAGCCGTGGGCCTGGTCCTCGTATTGATCGTCCTGTGCGTGTTCGTCGGCTTGCGACCGGCGGTATTGACGGCCGCGGGCCTGCCGGTGGCCTATTCCATCGCCATCCTCCTGATGCAGTATTTCGGGATCACCATCAACATGCTGTCGCTCTTTGGCCTGATCCTGGTGCTCGGCATCGTCGTGGACGATGCCATCATCATCTGCGAGAACTCCTGCCGTCACATCGAGGAGGGCCGGAGCCCGCCAGAGGCAGCCGTCGTCGGGACCAGGGAAGTCACCTGGCCGGTGATTGCGGCGGTCAGCACCACCGCGGCGGCGTTCATGCCGCTCCTGCTGATGACCGGAACGCTCGGCAAGTTCTTCGCGATCATCCCCCAGGTCGTGACCTTTGCCCTGGTGGCTTCACTCGTGGAGGCCCTCTTCATACTGCCCTCACACATCGCTGATTTCGCCAGGCCGATCCGGGCCCGCCGGAGCGGGAATACGACAGATGGCTGGCTGCAGCGGCTGACCCGTGTCTACCTCCGCCTGCTGAACTTCACGCTCGACCGGCGTTATCTGTGCGTGTCGGCCGTGATCGCCCTGGCGGTGGGCTGTATCGCCTTTGCCTACCTCTTCATGCCTTTCGTGCTCTTTCCCGCGCGCGACGTCGAGGAATTCGGAGTCACCATCAAGATGCCCGTGGGAACCAAGCTGGAGGAGACCAGCCGCGTGGTGGCGCAGCTCGAGCGAGCCGCCCTCGAGCTGCCCGAGGAGGAGGTATACGCGGTCATGGGACGGGTCGGAACCGGCCAGCTCGCCGACTACGATTTCCGGACCGGCAGTCACATCGGACAGGTCGTCCTCGACTTGACCGACCGTTTCGGCCGCCAGCGATCGGGACTGGAAATCGTCAGCGAGTACCGCCAGGCCATCGCGGAGATCCCCGGCCCCGCCGAGGTCAATTTCCTGGAGTGGCGCGAAGGCCCTCCCGTGGAGCCTGCCGTGGAGATTCATCTCCGGGGTGACGAGTTCGAAGTCCTGCGCGCCATCGCAGACGACATCCGGGCCTACCTCGCCGGTATCGAGGGCACCCGGGACATCACCGACGACTTCGAGCCGGGCAAGCGCGAGGCCCGCATCATCGTGGACGAAGAAAAGGCCCATCTCATGGGCCTGGACATGGCGACGATCGGATCCACCATCAGATATGCGGTCGACGGAGGCATCGCCTCCTCCATCCATGACCGGGGCGAAGAGATCGATCTCCGCGTGATCCTCCGAGAAGAGTCACGCCGCGACCTGGAAGACATCGAGGAGATGAGATTCAGGAATCGCGAAGGAGCGCTGGTTCCCTTCCAGAATTTCGCGCGCATCGAGCGGAAGCCGGGCTATACGAACATCAATCGCCGCGACCGCAAGAGATCGATCACTGTGAGCGCCAACGTGGACGAGAACCTGATCACCTCGGTGGAGATCAATCGCCTGCTGAGAGACCGCTACAAGGATCTGGGCAAGAGCTACCCCGGCTATGCCATGAGATTCTCGGGCGAGTACGAAGAAACCCAGGAGCAGGTGATCGCCCTGGCCAAGGCCTTCGGTGTGGCCGTCCTCTTGATCTACGTGATTCTCGGCTCCCTGTTCAGGTCCTTCGCCATGCCCCTGGTCGTCATGCTTGCCGTGCCGTTCTCCTTCATCGGTGTGGTGGTGGGCTTCTTCGTGATGGGCGAGCCCCTGGGATTGATGGCCATCATCGGAATCATCGGCCTGGCGGGCATCGTCGTGAACGATTCGCTGATTCTGGTGGATTTCATCAACAACGGGCGCGAGGCGGGCCTCCCGCGGCGAGATGCCACGCTGCGCGCCTGCCGGCTGCGGCTGCGCCCCGTCATCCTGACCTCCGTGACCACCATCTTCGGGCTCCTGCCGCTGGCCATGGGTCTGTTCGGTCTCAGCCCCTTCCTGACTCCCATCGCAGTGGCGATCGTCTGGGGCCTGACCTTTGCCACCTTCCTGACGCTTCTGCTGGTCCCCGGCCTCTACGCCATCGTGGACGACATTGCGGGACGATGGGGCAGGAAACGCTTCTAGCGGAGTCGTATGACAGTGCTCATACCGTCCGGCGCGCCATATGGGATTGAATCGGCGCAGATCCAGCGCCCTGGCAGCCGCCAGCGGTGGGACTCCGGGGATGGAGAAGGGGAGATCGCAGGTATGACACGAGGACTCGGCGAGTGGTCGGACAGGTACCGCGAGAAGTGGACCTGGGACTCGGTGACCTGGGGGACCCACTCGGTGGACTGCTACCCCGGGGGCTGTCCCTTCAAGGTCTATACCAAGAACGGCAAGATCGTCCGCGAGGAGCAGTCCGGCACCCACCACCCGGTCGAGGAGGGCGTCCCGGACATGAACCCGATGGGCTGCCAGAAGGGGGCCTGCTGGAGCCACTGCCACTACTCGCCGGACCGGGTCACCAAACCGCTCAAGCGGGTCGGTGAGCGCGGCGAGGGCAAGTTCGAGGAGGTCTCCTGGGACGAGGCCCTCGACGACATCGCCGACAAGATGCTCGACGCCATCCAGGACCAGGGTCCGGAGTCGATCGTCGTCCCGCTCACACCGGAGGTCGCCGCCCAGGGCGCCCGGATGTTCACGTCGTTCCTCGGCATCCCCATGATGGATGGCAATGCGGAGTTCCAGGACTTCAGCCCGGGATACCACCTGACCTGGGGACTCTTCAACCCGGTCTCCAGCATGGACGACTGGTTCCTGGCGGATCTCACCCTGATCTG
>Ga0307423_1000268_pt1 | contig 35225 bp, 29 predicted proteins | sample SalMarWE160310MG_FD_202154 | JGI IMG/M metagenome (GOLD analysis project Ga0307423, IMG submission 202154) | Salt marsh sediment microbial communities from the Plum Island Ecosystem LTER, Massachusetts, United States - WE1603-10 | ecosystem: Environmental > Aquatic > Marine > Intertidal zone >... | reverse complement strand
GGTTCGAGTTGATCATGATCGCCTCGAAGCCGGCCTCCTTCAGCGCGAGCACCGCCTGCACGCAGCAGTAGTCGAACTCGATGCCCTGGCCGATACGGTTGGGGCCGCTCCCGAGGATGACGACCTTGTCGCGGTCCGACGCCACGCTCTCCGTCTCGTCCTCGTACGAGGAGTAGAAGTAGGGCGTCTGGGCGGGGAACTCGCCCGCGCACGTGTCGACGACGTTGAACGTGGCGCGGATACCCGACTCCCACCGGCGGCGGCGCACGTCCTCTTCCCGCTCCCCGCGCAGCTCGGCGAGCTGACGGTCGCTGAACCCCTCACGCTTCATGCGGCGGAGCAGGTCCGGACCGACCTCGGCCGCCGCGGCATACGCGCGCTCGTTCTCCACGATCTGGCGGAGCTGGTCGAGAAACCACGGGTCGATCCCGGTCGCGTCGAAGATCTCCGTGTCCGTGATGCCCGACTCGATCGCGCGCTTGAGCTGGAACGGACGGTTCGGCGTCGGCCGGCGCAGCGCCGACAGCAGCGTCTCCTTCTCCTCGCTCTTCAGGCCGTCGTCCTTGAGGCGTCTGCCGTGGACCCATCCGTAGCGGCCCGTCTCCAGGCCGCGGAAGCCCTTCTGCCACGCCGAGCGGAACGTGCGGCCGATGGCCATCGTCTCGCCCACCGACTTCATCTGCACGCCGAGCGTATCGTCGACCTCGGGGAACTTCTCGAAGGCGAAGCGCGGGATCTTGACCACCACGTAGTCCAAAACGGGCTCGAAGGAGGCCGGCGTGGTCTTCGTGATGTCGTTCGGCAGCTCGTGCAGGTGATAGCCAACGGCGAGCTTCGCACCGACGCGCGCGATGGGGAAGCCGGTGGCCTTCGACGCGAGCGCCGACGAGCGGGACACGCGCGGGTTCATCTCCACGACCAGCATCTCGCCGTCGGCGGGGTTCACCGCGAACTGGATGTTGCAGCCGCCCGCTTCGACGCCGATCTCGCGGATGATCGCGATCGACGCGTCGCGCATCTTCTGGTACTCGACGTCGGTCAGCGTCTGGGCGGGCGCCACCGTGATCGAGTCGCCCGTGTGCACGCCCATGGGATCGAAGTTCTCGATGGAGCAGACGATGATGACGTTGTCCGACCCGTCACGGACGACCTCGAGCTCGTACTCCTTCCACCCGATGACCGAGCGGTCGATGAGCACCTCGTGGATGGGAGACGCGTCGAGCCCCCTCTTCACCGCGACCTCGAACTCCTCGCGGTTGTAGGCGATCCCGCCGCCCGTGCCGCCCAGCGTGTAGGAGGGGCGGATGATGGCGGGGTAGCCGGTGTCCTCGACGATCTCCAGGGCCTCGTACACGGTGCCCGCGAAGCCGCCGTGCGGCACCTCCAGGCCGATGCGCTTCATCGCCGCGGTGAACTCCTCGCGGTCCTCGGCCATCTCGATGGAAACCGCGTTGGCGCCGATCAGCTCGACGCCGTGCTTCTCCAGCACGCCACTGCGGTGCAGGTCCATCGCGATGTTGAGCGCGGTCTGTCCACCCATGGTGGGCAACAGCGCGTCCGGCTTCTCCCGCTCGATGACCTTCTCGACCCACTCGGGCGTGAGCGGCTCGATGTAGGTCCGATCCGCAAGGTCGGGATCGGTCATGATGGTGGCGGGATTCGAGTTCACCAGGACGACGCGGTACCCCTCCTCCCTGAGGGCGCGCACCGCCTGGGTGCCCGAGTAGTCGAACTCGCAAGCCTGGCCGATGATGATCGGCCCGGAGCCGAGGATGAGGATGGTCTCGAGGTCGTCGCGTCGGGGCACTAGTGGAACCGGGAGGGTGGTGGCGGGGTGGCGCGTCGCGCCTCAGTCGTCTGCACGCTTCCCGGATTCCTTGCGGACGGCGGTGACGACCGCGAAGGCGCAGCCGCCCCACACGAAGGCCATGACGAGGAGCATGGTGATCCAGGTCGCTGTCGTCATCGAGGCCGCCCCGTCGATCGGTGTTCGCTCCGGGTGAAAAGTCGCACAAAGGTGGTGCAACCGACGGGGGCGAGCAAGCGCGCCCCGGGCCCTCCCGGCGACGCTCCGCTCAGCGCTCGATGCGGACCTGCACACCCCCGGGGGGAATCGGGACGTTGGACGTGTTCGCCGCGGACACGACGGTCACGGTCGGCGCAGCGGCCCCCAGGTCGGTCACCTCGATGCCGAAGCGGAGGTCCGCCCCGGTCGGGGCGACCACCACGAGGCGGTACCGCGCCTGCGTGTCCCCTCCGAGGGAGGCGCTGTAGACCTGCGCGCTCCCCTGACCCGTGACGCCCTGGACCGTCCCGCCGCCGAGCTCGAGGACGACCGCTCCGAGCGCTTGGGGGCCGGTCACGGTGGCGTTGAGCGTCCCCGGACCCTTGGGGCCGGAGTCGCACGCGGCGGCCAGGGCGGCGGAAACGAGCGCCACGACGCCGATCAGCCGGCGGCTCATCGCTTCGCCTCCGCCCCGGGCGGGGGCGGCGGGTCGTCGGCCCCGATCAGCGCCCGCACCTGCGCGCTCAACGGCAGGCCCGGGTTGGCCAGCACCCACGCCCGGAAGTCCCCGAGGTCGTAGTGGGTGTCGTTGTTGCCCTGTCGGTCGAGGAAGCGCTGCTGCTCCGCGGTGAGCGTCGGGCCGGTCAGGAGGAAGGGCGAGGCGAGCGCCGCCACCGTGAGGACCGGCGCGTCCACCTGCAGCGCGAGCGTGCCCTCGGCGGTGAGTCCGATCGAGTCCTTCACTTTGAGCTGCAGGGGGAACGTCCCGGTGACCGTGGCGGCCCCCATCAGGCGGCCGTCCGCCTCCAGGTTGAGGCCCTCGGGGATCGTGCCGGACAACAACGTCCACGTGTAGGGCGCATTCCCGTTCTCCGGAGCCAGCTGCCGCGTCGCCGACTCCGCGGCCGGGATCGTCAGCGACGTGGGCGCGAAGGCGTACGTCACCTCGAAGTCTGCCCCGGCCTGAACGGGCGCGTCCATGGTCACCGTGGCGGGGTTGGGCTGGCCTTCCAGCGCGCCCGTCCAGGCGAGGAAGCCGAATCCCCTGCGCGGCACGGCCTCGACGGTCACGGTCGACCCCTCCTCGAACCAGAGGCCGTCGCCCACCGGATCTGACTGGATCGTCCCCGGCGAGATACCGTCCACGCCGCCGCTCAGATCCACGGAGAGCTCGAGCTCTCGACCCCCGTAGCGGGCCGTGAGCGTCACGTCCTCGATGGGCGTGTCCACCGTGCGCAGGCGCGGCGCCGTGGGCTCGTCCTTCCACTCCACGAACGGACGGCGGATGCCTTCGCCCAACGCCTCCCCCGCCGCGGCCTCGACGGAATGCTCCTCGAAGGGTGCGGACTGGTAGGTGTGTGTGGCCTCGGGAACGGCGGCTCCGTCCACCGTGAGCAGCCCGCCGGCGCCGGCGTCGCCCTCGGAGCCGACCGTGACCCGCGTGAAGCGGGTGAGCGCCCGGAGGCTCACGTCCTGGCCGACGCGCTCGATGTCGAGGAGCGTGAGGCCCGTCGCCGTTCCCTGATCCGAGCGCGACGCGGGGTTCGAAGCAGCGTGGAAGACGTGGTTCTCCGAGGCGCTGCCCGTGTACGGGTAGGGATCGCCCGAGTCGCCGCGCCCGCCGCCGGGCGTCTCGAGCTGCGCGAGGCCATCGGCCTGGCGGATCCACACGCCCAGATCGGAATAGGCGTTCACGGCGTTGCCCTGCCAGCGGGAGGCGATGATCTGCGGGTTGATCTGCCACACCAGCATCCCGGTGCCCAGGACGTTGCGGTCGAAGCCGATCCGCTCGCGATTCTCGAGAAGGTAGTACTCCCCCGAGCCGTCCTCCGCGTCCACCCGGTAGATGGTGCCCCCGTCCTCGACGGGGAGCAGCGTGAGCGTGCCCAGGTCGGTGTCGGGGCTCAGCGTGACGACGTCGGCCCACCCGAGCATCTCCTTGCTCCAGGCGCCCATATGGCAGGGCGTGGACGGGGTGCGGCCGTCGCATCCCCACGAGCCCGTCGCCATCAGGTCCCAGTTGCCGTCGCCGGCGTGCTTGCCGTCCCCGTCGTAGGTGTCGTAGAGGTCGGGCAGGCCGAAGGCGTGGCCGGCCTCGTGGGTGAACACGCCGATCTCGTTGAGTTCCACGCCCGAGCAGGACAGCGCCGGCTGGATGAAGTAGTCGTCCACGCGGACGAAGCCGCCTTTGGCGGCGGGCGTCGGGGTGAGCCAGGCGCTGTGCGTGCTCGTCGCGGAGCTCAGGCTCCACTTGTGCGACCAGATCCGGTTCTCCTTCTGGGCGCCACCGCACTCGGCGCCCGACGTGGGCTGGATCACGGCCAGCGCGTCGACGTAGCCGTCGTCGTCCCCGGAGTTCGGAACACCGTCGGGCCCGTCGTTGTCGAAGGCGCCCCAATCCATGGACGGCAGCGCCTGGAGAAGTGAGACGATGAAGTCCCCGACGCGGGCCGGGGACGTCAGCCCGCTCGTGCCTCCGGTGACGACCGCCTGCGTGAGCGAGGCGCGCACCCAGTCCTGGACGTCCCCTTCGAGGGTCACCCTTCCCCCCGACACCTCGTAGTAGTACGCCCGGATCGTGTTGGGGCCCGTGCCGAAGTAGGCTCCCTGGATGACGTCGCGCGCGATGGGCACGCTGCCGTCGGGGGAGTCGCTGTAGAGCCCGAGCACGACCGGGATGTGGTACGTGCCGGTCACCGCGCCCTCGCGCGGTCCGAGCACGGCCATCACGTCGGAGGCGCGTGCAGCGCCCTGCAGCTGGAGCGTGCGCGCGAGCCCGCGCATGCGCGCGGCCCGCCCGTGGGCGAACCGGAAGGCGTCGGGATGGGCCTCCCTCCACGCCCGATAGCCAGGGGGCAGCGGCGTGCCGTGGATCTCCGAGAGGAGCTCCACGTCCTGGGCCGCCGCCGGAGCGGCGAGCGCCACGAGAGCCGTCAGCGCGACGAGCGTGCTGCGAAGGCGCATGGGGGGATCCGAAACCTCCTCGAGAGGGCAGCGACTCCGATACCCGGCCCCGAGGAGCGGGGTTCCTGGCCCTCAGCGCCGGAGATCTTCGCCCCGGATGCCCAGCTCCGCGCCGACCGCGCGCATCCCGTCGATCACGTTCCGGATGTGCTCGTTGCGCTCCAGGCCGATGAGCTCGATCCCGTACGCCACGTCGTCCCGGCTGACGCCCTGGGCGAAGGTCTTGTCCTTGAGCTTCTTCACCACGGACTTCGGCTCGAGGTCGTCGATGCCGTTGGGCCGCACCAGGCAGCACGCGAACACCAGCCCCGACAGCTCGTCGCAGGCGTAGAGCACCTTGTCGAGGTCGGTCTCCGGCTGTACCCCCGTGAAGTCCGCGCGGTGCGCCTGGATGGCGTGCACGACCTCCTCGGGGTAGCCCAGCTCCTGGAGCCGCTCCACCGCCTGCAGGGGGTGGCGATCCGGGTGCTTCTCCCAGTCCAGGTCGTGCAGGAGGCCCGCGAGCCCCCACAGGTCCTCGTCGGCACCCCTGAGGCGGGCATAGTGCCGCACCGCGGCTTCCACCGAGTACATGTGCTTCCTCAGGGCGTCGTTCTCCACCCACTCCTCCAGGAGGGCGACGGCTTCCTCACGGTTCGGCATGGTGCTCCTCTGGGTTGGTGCTCACACCCGCGACGACGGACAGAGATGCGAAACCGTGCAGGCCTCGCAGCGTGGCTTGCGCGCGATGCAAACGCGCCGGCCGTGCCATATCAGGAGGTGCGCCAGCATCGTCCAGCGCTCGCGCGGGAAGATCTCCATCAGATCCTGCTCGATCTTCTCCGGCGACGGCTCGTTCGTGAAGCCGAGCAGCGTGGACAGGCGTTTCACGTGCGTGTCCACCACCACGCCTTCGTCGACGCCGAATGCGTTGCCCAGGATGACGTTGGCGGTCTTGCGGCCGACACCGGGCAGCACGCGCAGCTCCTCCATGGTCCCGGGCACGTCGCCGTCGTGCTCGGCGACCACGGCGCGGGCGAAGCCGATGATGTTCTTCGCCTTGTTGCGGAAGAAGCCGGTGGAGCGGACGATCTCCTCCACGTCCTCCTGGCGGGCTCCGGCCAGCGCCCGCGCGTCCGCATAGCGGTCGAACAGCTCGGGGGTGACCATGTTCACGCGCTCGTCGGTCGTCTGGGCCGACAGGATCGTGGCGACACCCAGCTGGAAGGGATCGACGAAGTCGAGCTCACAGTGCGCGTCGGGATACTCCTCCGCCAGGAGGTCGTGGATCTCCCCAGCCCGCTCCCGGCGCGCCTTCTTCGATTCCCTAGCCATCCCCGGCCGTCCTCTCCTCAGCCATGCAGCACGATCCTCCTGTACGGTAGGCTCGACGGCGTCGGGCCCTCCGAGCCGCCGGGCTCGCGGCTCTCGGCCCCCACCGGGTTCCCGTGGTCCCGTCCGTTGGTTGGCGGAGCATGCTTCTCCACGGCTTCGGGCACCGCGCCCTCGTACGCGAACAGCCGCGCCGCGAGCTTGAGCACCTCTCCGGCCGCCGTGAACGAGTAGAGCCCCTCGAGCTCCCCTCCGGGCAGCGTGGTCGCGAAGTCCGCCCCGACCTCGCGCACGTGCGCGTCCATCCACGCCCCGGCCTCGGCCCACGGTGCCTCCGGCAGCGGCACCACCGCCAGGCCGGGACGACCCTCCCTCATCCCCGTGGCGAGCAGGACATGGATCGAGCCGTCGGTCGACAGCGTCCAGAAGAAGCCGTCGACCGGCTCGGCCGCCTCGTCCCCCTCTCCCCCGACCCAGAAGAGGTGCCGGGGCAGCTGCACGTAGCCGGCCCTCGCCGGCGGCTCCGGAGTGCCGCCCGGAGCCGGACCCTCCACCAGGTAGCGCGCGACGTGCACGTCCACCAGGTGCACCGGCCTGCCCTCGCGCACGAAGTGGAAGGCATGGAAGAGCAGCGCGGCGTAGTCGCGGATCGCCACGCCCGGGGCGTCCGGCCCCTGGAGCCCGTGGACCGCCGCGCCCACCGAGCCGAGCATCGAAAAGGCCGCACGATCCGAAGGGTCGACGCCGCGCGCCTCGGCCTCCTCGGCGACGGCGCGCACGAACGCGTCGGCCGCCTCCCGATCGGGAAAGGCGAGCTCGAAGGGGGTACGGCGGGCGTAGGCGTCGTGGAGGGGCATGACGCCCCTCCCTACCCCGCGAGCGGAGACGGTTCCGCCCGGGCCTCCGACTCCAACACCCGTGGGCGGTACGTCCCCAGGAGGCGCTTGGCGTCCTCCCACCAGCTGCGCCGGCGCACCAACACGAGCTCGAGGGTGTCCTCGCCGACCTCCACGCCTTCGACCCATACGTAGTGGACGTCGCCGAGCTCTTCCGGACGCGGGATCCGGTACGACGCGCCTCGCCAGTCGAACGCGACGAACGACGCCGCCTCGAAGTCCTCCACCTGCCACGCCTGCTCGAGATACCAGCTCCGCTCCACGCGGAAGACGCCTCCGGTCAGGTCGTCGCCTTGCTGGTAGTACCAGGGATCGAAGTCCAGCCCCTCGTTCCGGTTGAAGAGCTGGTCCATGGCGTAGTCGACGCCCTCGAGCGCGTCGGAGCGAGCCAGCGACTCCAGGTGGTGACGAAGCTCGTGGGTGAGCGTCTCCCACAGCTCCTCCTCCCAGTCGAAGTCGGCGTCGAGCACCGCCAGGTTCTTGAAGGAGCCCCAGTAGAGGACGACCACCGAGCGCGTCGTGTCCGGCCCGGACCAGTCGGTGGCGTAATCCTCCGTGACGCACTCGCCCATCGTGTAGATGTCCGGAAGCGTCGGATGCGCCACGGACTTGCGGCTCACCACGAGTCCGTCCACCCCCTCTCGATATTCGTCGGGGATGGAGTCGAAAGCCTCGCGGGCGGCGCGCTCGAATTCGCTGTACCTCAGAAGTGGAGCCCCCCCGGAGCCCGGATGGTCAGTCGCCCCCGTCGGTCGTCCCGCGAGCCAGCCACCGGTTCGCCAGCAGCAGGACGGCGAGCACCACGGCCCACTGGATGAGCACCGTGCCGACGTTGTAGGAGCTGAAGAGCGTCCACGTGGCCGCTCCACCCTCCCCGCGGGCGTCCCACAGCCACCACCCCAACACCACCACGGCCTCCAGCACGACGAGCCGCATGGCCCAGTCCCACCACGCGCCGATGCGCACGTCGGAGTGGTCGTGGTTGATGTAGCGCTCCCGCCATTTCGTCACGCCGTAGCGCAGGACGGCGATGGCGAAGAAGAGCCCCGACACCGCGAGCCCCGCGCCCCACACCCAGTCCTGGTTCTGGAAGAAGCCGAGCTTCAGCGCGGACGGTATGCCGAAGAGAACGCCGGCCGCGCCCACGAGCGCGATGGCCCTACCGCGCGGCACCCCGCGGTCCATGAGCACGCGCGCTGCCAGCTCGATCATCGACACCAGGCTCGTCCAGGCAGCGAACACCAGCGCGAGGAAGAAGAGCGCCATGAAGAAGCGCCCGGCCGGGATGCGCGCGAAGAGCTGCGGGATCCAGATGAACGTGAGCCCCTCGTTGCCGGCGCCCACGATCTGGGAGGCCGCGTCGGGCATGACCGAGAAGACCGTGCACAGCACCATGATGCCCGCCAGCAGCGACATGGAGTTGTTGCCGAAGCCGATGACGAAGGCGTTGAGCGCGGTGTCCTCCTGCTTGCGCATGTACACCGCATACGTGGTGATCAGCCCCCACCCGGCACCGGTGTCCCACGCGTTCTGGGTCAGCGCCTGCAGCCAGATGTTGTAGTCCGCCAGCTCCGCGAGGTGCGGCGTGAAGAGGAAGGCCAGGCCCCGCGACGCGCCGGGAAGCATGAGCGCGCGCACTGCGAGCACGATGACCAGGAACACCAGGCTGGGGATGAGGATCTTGGCCGCGGACTCGATCCCCTTCACCCCGCGCGAGACCACGAACAGGCCGAGCGCCATCGCGACCAGGTGCGTGACGACCGCCTGCGGCGTGGAGTTGAAGCCGTTCCAGAACGCGTCCGGCACGGCCGTGGGGATCTCCCCGGTGACGGTGGCCAGGAAGAAGCGGATCGTCCACCCCATGACCACCGAGTAGTAGAACATGATCGCGGTGGCCACGAAGGCGACCCACGCCCCCATCCAGGCGAAGCCCGGGCCCATCGTCTTCGCGAACGCGCCGACGGGTCCCCTGCGGGTCCCCTTCCCGATGGCGAACTCCGCGATGATCAGGGGCACCGACCAGGCCAGCAGGAAGACCGCCCACGACACCAGGAAGGACCCGCCGCCGTTGGACGCGGCGATGCGGGGGAAGCGCCAGATGTTGCCGGTGCCCACCGCCATGCCGAGCATGGCGAGGAGCATCCCCCAGCGGGAGCTGAAGACCTCGGACTTCGACGACACGGCGCTCTCCGTCGTGCGGGCGGAACGGACGGCGGCCGGACCCCACCCGGGAGACCGGCCGCCGCCCAGTATAGGGACGGTTCCCCCGGGGTGCTACGCCGGCTCCCGTCGCCACGCCGCACGGACCCTTCGCGCGGCTCGGGTCTACGCCAGGGTGAGACGGACGCGCATCGAACGGAGGAGCGCTTCATGGATGTTCTCCAGGTCGTCGTCGACATCATCCACCACATCCTCGGCATGGCCTGGAAGGTGGGATGGGGCCTGGTCCTGGGCTTCACGGTCTCCGGTGCCATTCAGGCGTTCGTCTCCAAGGCCAGGATCGCGGAGCGCCTGGGCACCGTGAGCCTGCGGTCCGTGCTCCTGGCCTCGGGCTTCGGCGCGGCGTCCTCCTCCTGCTCGTACGCGGCGGCGTCGATGAGCAAGAGCCTCTACCAGAAGGGGGCCCACATCGTCACGGCCACCGCCTTCCTCTTCGCGTCCACCAACCTCGTGCTGGAGATCGGGCTGGTGATCTGGGTGCTCATGGGATGGCGCTTCGTCGTGGCCGAGTTCTTCGGCGGCGCGCTCCTCATCGCCGTCGTGACCGTGCTGCTCCGGTGGATCGCTCCCCGACGCGTCTTCGAGGACGCCCGCCGCCACCTGGACGAGGCGCGGGACGACGCGCACGAGCACCACCACGGGGGAGGCGACACCCTCCCGCTCCGGAGCATCGTCACGTTCAAGGGCGTCCGGGCGATGGCCCGCTACTTCACGGCGGACTTCCGCATGGTGGGCAAGGACATCGTCCTCGGCCTCGCGATCGCCGGCACGCTGGCGGCGTTGGTGCCGCGGGAATGGTGGGCCACGCTCTTCCTCTCCGGCCAGGGCGGTGGGCACCCGAGCTTCTGGGTGAGCCTGGAGAACGCCGTCATGGGCCCCGTCATCGCCATCCTCTCCTTCGTCTGCTCGGTGGGGAACATCCCGCTGGCGGCGGTCCTGTGGAACGGGGGCATCTCGTTCGGGGGCGTGGTGGCCTTCATCTTTGCGGACCTGGTCACCATTCCGATGATCCTCGTGTACCGGCGCTACTACGGCTGGCGACCGGCGCTGGTCTACTCGGGGTACCTGCTGGCCACCATGATCGTCACGGCCCTGATGGTGGAATACGTCTTCCGGTGGGTCGGGCTGGCTCCGGCGACGGTCCCGCTCTCCGCTTCGAGCATCCAGGGCATGGACTACTTCGCGTGGGACTACACGACGTTCCTCAACCTCGTGATCCTCCCGCTGGGCGTCTGGCTCTCGTGGGTGGGTCGGCGCAGGAGCGGGGAACACGGAGCGCACGGAGACCACGCGGGCCAAGGGGGATAGCGGCGCGGGCCGCGGCCACACACTTTTCCTCTTCTGCGCCATCACCTCCACCGGATGGACGAGCATGAACACCACCTTCCGGGCCTCCGCCCTCCTCCTCGCCGTCCTGACCGGCGCCTGCTCCCAACCGGCCCCCTACGACATCGTCGTCGAGCACGGGCTCCTCATCGACGGCATGGGCACCGAGACCCGCCAGGCCGACGTGGGCATCAAGGACGGCCGCGTCGCAGCCATCGGCGACCTGTCCGGTGCCCGGGCCGACCAGCGGGTGGACGCGACCGGGAAGGTGGTGGCACCCGGCTTCATCGACATGCTCGGCCAGTCGGACCTGACGATCCTCGTGAACCCCCACCTGCCCTCGAAGATCTTCCAGGGCATCACCACCGAGATCACGGGCGAGGGTGGCTCCGTGGCGCCGCTGAACGATCGCATCGTCGAAGCGGACAAGGTGGCCTACGACCACCTGGGCATCACCCCGGATTGGCGCACGCTGGACGAGTACTTCGCGCGCCTCGAGCGCCAGGGCATGGGGATCAACCTGGCGACGTACGTCGGCGCCACGCAGGTGCGGCGCGTCGTCCTCGGCGACGACGACGTGCAGCCCACCCCCGCCCAGCTCGACAGCATGAAGGCTCTGGTGGCCCGCGCCATGCGGGAGGGTGCCGTCGGCGTGTCGACGTCGCTCCAGTACGCGCCGGCCCCGTACGCCACCACGGAGGAGCTCGTCGCGCTGGCCTCCGAGGCGTCCAGCTACGGAGGGGTCTACGCGACGCACATGCGCTCGGAGGGGGACGCCGTGCTCGAGGCGATCGACGAGGCCATCCGCATCGGCCGCGAGGCCCATATCCCCGTGGAGATCTGGCACATCAAGGCGGCCGGCACCCACAACTGGGGACGGATGAAGGACATCGTCGCCAAGATCGACTCGGCGCGCGCCGCCGGCCTCGACATCACCGCGGACACGTACGCCTACACGGCGTGGTTCAACTCGCTGTCGGCGTTCGTCCCGCCGTGGGCACACGACGGCGGGGACGCCAAGATGATCGAGCGCCTCGAGGACCCCGGGACGCGGGCGCGCATCCGACGCGACATGCTCACGCCGAGCGCCACATGGGACAACGAGTGGCAGGAGATCCCGGGCCCCGAGGCCGTCCTGGTCTCCGTCGTGCACAATCCGGACCTCCGTCCCCTCCAGGGGAAGACGCTCGCCCAGATCGCCGAGATGCAGAACAAGGGTCCGATCGACGCGCTCTTGGACCTGCTGATCGCCGACGACGGGTACAGCTACGGCGCGGTCTTCGGCATGTCGCAGGACGACGTGTCGCTCGCGCTGAGCCAGCCGTGGGTGAGCATCGACAACGACTCCCAGGGCACCGCGCCCGACGGCATCCTCGGCCAGGAGCACCCGCACCCCAGAGCGTACGGCACCTTCCCGCGCATCCTGCGCAAGTACGTGCGCGAGGACAGCCTGATCACGCTCCCCGAGGCCATCCGGAAGTTCACCTCGCTGCCCGCCAACAAGATGCACCTCACCGACCGGGGGACCCTGACCGAGGGCAACTGGGCCGACCTGGTGGTCTTCGACCCGGACAGCGTGCGCGACCTGGCCACCTTCGAGGAGCCCAACCAGCTCTCCGTGGGGGTGGACTGGGTGCTCGTGAACGGCGTCCCGGTCATCGCCGACGGGAAGGCCACGGACGCGCTTCCGGGGAAGGTGCTGCGCGGGCCGGGCTACCGCCCGGCGTCCACGGGCGGAGACCGGTAGGAGGCCGGCGTCACGATCCGGCCGAGCCCCTCGTTCCATGGGCATGAAGAGACTCGTCCGACTCGCGGCGCTCCTGGCGGCGGCCGCCGCCTGTGACAGCAGCGCGACCAACGTCGCCCTCGACTACCGGCAGCCCAGCGTCCTCGTGGAGGTGAGCGGCGGGATCGCGGGCGCGGACTTCTCGTACGTGCACACCTCGCCCGGCATCCTGATCGGCGTACGTTGCCACGCGCTCTGCGACTTCACCCCGGGCGACACGCTGTTCGTCCTTTCGGGCCTCCAGTCCGAGCGGCTGGCGCAGGTGCTGAACGAAAGCGGGGCGTGGCAGGTGGAGGGTACGGAGGACTTCGGGGTGCCGTGCTGCGACCAGTTCGCCTACCGCATGACCTTCACGGACGAGGGCCGCGAGGGGGTGGTCCAGGGCACCGGGGAGTCCCTCCCCGAGGGGTACGGCCGCCTGGTCCGCATTCTCGAGGGGTTCCGCCGGGGCATCGCGCCGATCCTGGTACAGGACGGGCAGCCCATCGAGGGGTATCCGCGCGACGAGGTGGACGTCATGAAGGCCACGCTCGACGCGCCGATCCTCACCGTCGAGGTGCGCTACGGGGGAGGCTGTGCCCGCCACGACTTCGACCTCGTCGCCCTTCCGGGCTGGCGGGAGTCGTGGCCGGTGCAGGTCGACGTCGACCTGGCCCACGAGGGCCACGACGACCCCTGCGACGCCCTTCCCACCCAGACCGTTCGCTTCGACCTGACGGCGCTGCGTGAGGCCTACGTGGAAGCGTACGGCGCGGGGCCGGGCGCGATCGCGCTCCACCTGGGCCCGGCGTCGGGGGGACCGCGCACCGTGATCGACTGGAGCTTCTGAGCGGCGCGACCGAGCGTCGCACCACCCAGGGGCGGGGTGGCCCGCGGCCGCCCCACCCCTCGCGTCTCACGGCGTCGTGCGGCGCGTCAGGCCGTGCCCAGCTCTGACGTGCACAGGGGGCAGCGGGACGCCTTCAGCGGGATCGCCGACGCGCAGAAGGGGCAGTCCTTCGTCGTCGGCGCCGGCGGGGGCGCCTCCTCCGTCCGTTTGAGACGGTTGATCGCCCGGACGAGGATGAAGACGGCGAACGCCACGATGGCGAAGCTCACTACGGCGTTGAGGAACAAGCCGACGTTGAGCGTGACCGCGCCCGCGTCACGCGCCGCGGCGAGCGTCTCGTAGGGGCCGGGCGTCGAGCCCTGGCGCAACACCATGGTCATGTCCGAGAAGTCGACGTTTCCTACGAGGATGCCGAGGGGCGGCATCATGACGTCGTCGACGAAGCTCTTCACCACGGTGCCGAACGCACCGCCGATGATGATGCCGACGGCCATGTCCACCACGTTTCCGCGGACGGCGAATTCCCGGAACTCCTTCACGAAGCCCATGCACACCTCCGGTGAACGTCGAAAAGCCCGACCCCGCCGCCTCCCCCGTGGGCAGCTTCAGCGACCCGCTATCCAGCCAAACGCTCCCGCACCCATCCGGCGACCCGGTCGGTCGCCACACGCACCTGCTCGAGCGTGTCCCTGTCACGGACGGTGACCGTACCGTCCTCGTTGGTCTGTCCGTCCACAGTGACGCACCAGGGTGTGCCCGCCTCGTCCTGGCGGCGGTAGCGCCTTCCGATGGACCCCGCCTCGTCGTAGAAGGAGGGGATCGCCGCTCTGCGCAGCTCCTCGTGCAACCGCGTCGCGATCTCGGGCAGGCCATCCTTCTTCACGAGGGGGAAAACCGCAACCTTGAGCGGAGCGAGCCGCGGATGCAAACCCAACACCACCCGCTCCTCGCCCTCGACCTCCTCCTCGCGGTAGGCGTCCGCCAGCACCACGAGCATCGTGCGGTCCACGCCCATGGACGTCTCGACGACGAAGGGGATGTAGCGCTCGTTGCTGGAGGCGTCGATGTACTCGAGCCGCTTTCCCGAGTGCTCCTGGTGCCGGGCCAGGTCGAAATCGGTCCGGTTGTGGATCCCCTCGAACTCCTTCCAGCCGAAGGGGAAGCTGTACTCGATGTCGTAGGCCTTCTTCGCGTAGTGGGCCAGCTCGTCCGCTGTGTGCTCGTGGAAGCGCAGGTTCTCCTCGCGAATGCCCAGGCCGACATGCCACGCCATCCGCTCGGCCTTCCAGCGCTCGAACCACGCCTCGTCGTCACCGGGCTTCACGAAGAACTGCATCTCCGCCTGTTCGAACTCCCGCGTGCGGAAGATGAAGTTGCCCGGCGTGATCTCGTTGCGGAACGCCTTGCCGATCTGGGCGATGCCGAAGGGCACCTTCTGGCGCGCGGTTCCCTGGACGTTGAGGAAGTTGACGTAGATCCCCTGGGCCGTCTCCGGACGCAGGTAGATCGTGGACGCCTCGTCCTCCACCGGCCCCATGAACGTCTTGAACATCAGGTTGAAGGAGCGCGGCTCGCCGAACGCCTCGCGGGTGCCGCACACCGGGCACTGGCGCTCCTCGATCTCGGGGAGGTCGGCGCGGAAGCGCCGGTGGCAGTTCGAGCACTCCACCAAGGGGTCCGTGAAGCCCTCCACGTGCCCGGACGCCTCCCAGACCCTCGGGTGCATCAGGATGGCCGCGTCGAGCCCCTCGATGTCGTCGCGCTGGTGGACCATCGCGCTCCACCAGAGGTCCTTCACGTTCCGCTTCAGCTCGACGCCCAGGGGCCCGTAGTCCCACACGGACCCCGTTCCACCGTAGATTTCGGAGGACTGGAAGATGTATCCGCGCCGCTTCGTGAGCGACACGAGCTTGTCCATGAGGTCGGCGTTGGCCATGGAAGCGTCCGATTCCGTTGTCGTACGGGGATTCCGGGTACTGCCTGCGAGGCGGCGAAAGCTACCCGGGGGCCCCGGACCGATCAACGGCGGAGGGCAGAACCCTGGCCTCCCCCGAGTGTAAGAAGGCACGACCCCACCGGACTCGTGCCGTTCCGGAAGACTCCGACACAGAGCATCGCATGCTGACGTTCACCGACCGCGCCCGCGACGTCGTCCGCTCCTTCCTCGATCAGAGCGGCGGCGAGCTCGCTGCACTGCGCATCTCCGTGGACGGGGGCAGCCCCGTCGCGCCCCGCTTCGAACTCACGCTGGTGAGCATGGAGGAGCGGCACGCGGACGAGCGCGAGGTGGAGGGTCCCGGCTTCCCGGTGCTGGTGCACGAGGCCGAGGCGGCGCGCCTGGAGGGAGCCACCGTCGACTTCGTCGAGCGCGTCAACGAGAGCGGGTTCGAGGTTCGGCCCGCCGCGGGGAGCAACGGCACCCGGACCGCGGTCGCGGAGGCACCGACCGGTGAGATCGCCGACCGCGTCCGGCAGGTGCTCGACACACAGGTGAACCCGGCGATCGCGGCCCACGGCGGGATGATCTCGCTGGTGAGCGTCGAGGACACCGAGATCTACGTGGAGATGAGCGGAGGGTGCCAGGGGTGCGCCCTCTCGCGGATGACCCTCCGCCAGGGCGTCGAACGGATGTTGAGGCAGGCGGTGCCCGAGCTGACCGCCGTGCACGACATCACCGACCACGCCTCGGGGGAGAATCCCTTCTTCCAGCATTGAGCGTGTGAACCAACGCCCGCGCGATCTCATACCGAGCACGCTGGCGGCCCTCGTCCTCGCCGGGACCGCCCTCGCGCTCTTCGGCGCGCCGCTGCCGGCCCAGGCGTGCAGCCGCCCCTGCGTGGGACCCCGGCGCGGCGCGATCCTCGCGGCCGGCGGGGGCGAGCTGGCGCCCGGCATCTACGCGCGTTTCCTCGCGCTCGCGGGCGGGAAGGACGCCCACATCGTGCTCATCCCCACTGCCGGGGCCGAAGAGGGGTCGCACGACGCCTGGACCGCGCTGGAAGCCCTGCAGAAGGCGGGTGCGCAGCACATCGAGGTGCTCCACACGCGGACCCGCGCGGTCGCCGATCTCGAGGCCTTCGCCGCGCCGCTGCGGGACGCGACGGGCGTGTGGATCTCGGGCGGCCGCCAGTACCGCCTCGTCGACGTCTACCTCGGCACGCGCACCCACCGTGAGCTCGAGGGCGTGATGGAGCGGGGCGGCGTGATCGGCGGCAACTCCGCCGGGGCGTCGGTGCTCGCCTCGATGCTCATCCGCGGAGGCGATTCGGCCAGCGACGAGGTCATCGACCACAACCGGCCGGAGGGCTTCGGCTTCCTTCGCGGCGTCGCGATCGACCAGCACCTCCTGGCGCGTGGACGCGAGAACGACCTGATCGCCGTCCTGCGCGACCACCCCGAGCTGCTGGGGATCGGCGTGGACGAGGGCACCGCGCTGGTGGTCACGGGTGACGTGGCTTCGGTCATCGGGGATGGCCGCGTGGCGATCTACGACTTCACCGACCCACTTTCGCTCATCCCGTTACGCTACCTCGTTCGGGGCGACGTCTACGACCTCGGCGTCCGCCAGGTGGTGTTGACCACCGATGGCAGCCGACCGGGACACTAGGTCCCTGCGCCAACCTCAGAAGAAGATCACCTGACCCTGGCCACCCCCGAACCTCGGGTTGACCACGTTGTTGAAGATGGACCCGAACCGGTACGAGATCCCGAACGACGTGTAGTACCGGAAGCTGGTGGCGAGCTGCCGCTGCTGGACCAGGATCTCCTCGTCCGTGGCGCCTTCCACCGGAAGGTAGAGCTGGTCCCGGATCCAGTCGTAGCTGCCGTACATGTTCACCGAGAAGCCCTTGAACAGGCGCACCTCGAAGAACCCCCCGAGCGACATCTCGTATTTGCTCGTGTCGTGGAGGTAGCGCGCGTGGTCCAGCGTGATCGACGCCCGCCCCCAAGGCTGCACGAGGTTCAACGCGGCGGTGAGCGACGCGGCGACGCGGGTCTCCTCGGTCTGCCCGAAGATCGTCTCCAGGTCGTACCGCCAGTGGCGAACATTCACGAGTGCCTGGAGCGTGAGGGAGCGGCGGCTGGATTCGGCATAGGGAAAGAGGTTCACCTCGACGCCCGGGGAGACGTTCCACCGGAACCGCTCGTTGAGCGAGGTCGAGCGGCCGCCCCCCACCTTGACCCCGACCGACGTGTGGGCGGTGAGGCTCTTCACCGCGAGGCCGTTCGTGTTCCAGTCCTCCCAGTGGCTCTCGAGCGTGCTGTCGGAGAGCGCGTAGGTCTCCGTCCTGCGCGTGAGCCGCCCCGACAGCGTGAGCTTCCAGGCGTCGGTGGTCCGGTTCGCGCTGAGCGACGTGCTGAGGTTCCGGAAGTGGTAGGAGGACTCGCCGCTCATGTAGCCATTGGCAGCCACGCGGAAGACCCAATAGTCCCACGGATCGTCTTCGGGTGACGTCGATGGTCCCGGCGGCGGGCCACCTCCCTCCCCTCCCGGACCACCGCTCTCCGGTGGCGCGACGATCTGCAGTCTGTCCGCCATGGACGTGCCGGCCACGTAGCGGCCGAGACCGAGCTTCAGCCGACTCGCCTGCGCGCGCCGGATCTCGTCCTGCGTCGCGTCCCCCGAGGTGTGGACGACCAGCGTCTGGTCCTGTCCCTCGAAGCCACCCCGTCCGATGAACGACAGGGTGGTCTCCAGCCCCCCTCCTCCCGTCTGCTGCGACGTGACCAGGACATGTACGTCCGACGACTCACGGTCGCGGACCCAGTTCACCCAGGGGATCTCCCGACGGAAGAAGTCCAGGTCGTAGCACCCTGATCCCTGGCAATCGAAGTAGAGGTTGATCGTCTCCTCGCGCGCGCCGCTCTGCTGCGCCCGCGCAGGCGATCCGAACCCGATGCCCAGCACCACCAACGACGCCAGCACCCGCCCGACCCGCATGCCACACCTCCACACCCAGGGTGGTCACGGCCGCACGCGGAACGGCGGATCCGCGCGACCGCAGTCGTGATTGGGACGCGTGAGGGGGGTAGAGGGTTGCGTCCCGCCGGGTGAGGTCCGACACCCTATACGCTCCCGATGTTCCCGGAGCGCCGGAGCTGCGCTACTTGAAGCCCGCCGTGCGCAGGCGATCGAGCAGCACGCCCACGAGTCGCTCGGTGCTTACGCGGTCGAGCGAGCCCAGCGCGTCCATCGCTTCGGTGATGCGGTCCACCCTGTTCCACATCTCGTCGCCGAGCGTCTTGGTGACGGGGACGGCCTCCAGCACCGGATCGCTGGACACCCCGCCCGCGGCGGGGGCGTACTCGATGTCCGCCTCGTTGCGCAGCAGGAACTCGTGCAGGTCCAGCGCCGCGTTCACCAGGTCGTCCATCTCGGCGTAGGCCTCGAAGCGCTCTTCGCGGGTGGCCAGGAAGCCGGAGTCGGCCCGGGCGAGCAGCATGACGGCGGTGTCGCCCGTGATGCCGGCTCTACTGAGGCGTTCCTGGTACTGCTGGTGAAAGATCCGCGAGTCTTCTTCGCGGGCGCGGTCCACGAAGTCTCCGATCCCCGTCCAATACGCCTCGATGTCGGGAAACTGGCTCGCGTTGGCCAGATAGATGCCCGCCAGCCAGTCGTTGCGCGGCTCGGCCTGGAGCTTCATCTCGGCAGGAAGGCGCCGGATCTGCGCGATCATCCCGTCGAGCGCCGCCACGCCGGTCTCCCGCATCACGGGGACGAGCTCCTCCGGGATGTGGGGGATGACGACCGGGTTGGGTTGCGCCACATCACCCGCGTCCGGACCCCTCGCGGCACGCACCTTCAGGAACGTCGTCCACGCCAGGTACCCGCCGCCACCGACGACGGCGAGCATGAGCAGACCGCCCATGAAGCCCAGCGGGGACCTCCTGCGCACCCTCCGGGGCGGCGAGGGCCGCGATCGTGGCTGGGGTCGCTCCGGGCGCTCTGGGCGCTCCGGGCGCTCGGTCTCGCGACCGACGGTCGCGGGAGAGGGCGGCCGCCGAATCGGTCCCCCCCCCGCGTCCTCTTCGTCCAGCAACGCGTCGAAGCGCATGACCCCGGGCTCTTCCTCCGCCGGAGGTCCGGTCTGTTCGAGCCAGGCCGGAGGGCCCTCGGACGAGAACACCGAAAGTGGCGGCTCCAGGTCGAGTCCGCTGCCCACGTCCGCCCCTGGCGAGAAGTCCATGACCCCCGCGTCCGAGGCCTCCAACTCCCTCTGAGGGCCGGGTGACGGCTCCTTCGTCTCGAGGGCGGAGGACTCCAGGTCCAGCGTTCCCAGGTCGAGGTCGAACGCGCCCCCTCCTTCCGCCTGGCTTTCCTGCGGACCCGGATCGGATCCCGCGGACGCGCCTTCCGTCCCCTGCTCCGCGACGGGCTCCGCGGGCGGCGGGCTCGCGGACTTGGCGAGGTCGTCGGTCAGCGTCAGCTCGAAGCCGAGGTCGTCCTCGAAGCCAGGTGCGGCGGGGGGCTTCTTGGCGGGACTCTTCGGCTCGGCCGCGGCCGGCGCCGGCTCCTTCGTCTCGGGAGCCTGGTCGGAGCGCGCCTGGGCTTCCCCGGCCGGCGGCACCTCCGGCGTCGCGGGCGCCGGGGGCGGAGCGACCGGTGGAGGGGGTGCCACGAAGCCGCCCTCCTCCGAGCTGTCCCGGGAGAGCGTGTGGTAGATCTCGTGCGTCTGCGCGGCGCCCCAGCGCTCCGCCTGTGCGTCGTACAACTCCGTGTCCGGCCCGATCGCACCGAGCTCGATGCGCAGCGCGAGCGCCTCGACGCTCGGGATGGCGACCTCGTTCCCCTGGGAATCGATGTAGGCGAAACGCATGGCGTACACGGTCGGGAGGCGGGTGTGGCGCTCGGGGCCGAACCGCCCAAGTCTATACCGAAGGCCGACGAACGGCCACACCGCGACCTGGCGCGGTGGCCCGCCTCATGCCTCGATTCGCCCCCGCATCTGCAGGAACCAGCGCATGCAGCGATGGAAGGGGTCGACCTTCCCGCAGAACATCATCGGGCAGCCGCCCACGATCACCGAGATCCCTTTCCGGCGGCACAACGAAACAGCTTCGTCCGCCACGCTGCCCTCGCCGAAGGAGCGGTGGATCCACACGCGCGTGATGCCGAGCTCGGCGGCCTCGCGCACCACGTCCGCCGCGGCCGGCGGCGGCGTCGCGATCACGACCCCGTCGACCGGCGACGGCAGCGCGCCCAGGCCGGGCCAACAGGGATCGCCCTCCACCCGCTCGGCTTCGGGGTTGGTCGCGAACACCTCGTGGCCCGTGTCCCGCAACCGTCGGTAGATGGCATTGGCGGGCTGCTGTGGCGTACGGGACACGCCCGCGACGGCGATGCGCTTCTGCGCCAGGAACTCGGTGACTGCCTCGGGGACGGGCGGCACGGCTGTATCTCCTTTTCGTTCCCCCCTACCCGCGCCGGGGAATCTAACACGCCGCCGTGCGGGCTTCTGTGGCTCCGTCAGCCCGAGGAGCCCGTACCCGCCTTCGCCTCCGGGTGGTTGAACACGCGCTGGAACTCGAAGCCGCCGCCGGGCCCACCCGAAACGTCGACGTCGACCGTCAGCCGCGTACCGTCCACGGACGGCATGAACGTCTCGGTCACGCCGCCCCCACCGGAGACGTCACGCTCGACGACCAGGCGGTGGTCGTTCCACTCTGCCTTCGCCTCCATCTTCAGATCGTCCCCGAGGGCACGCTCCACCTTCTTTCCGAACGGCAGGATGAAGGGCTCCTGCCCGGCGTAGGTGATCGTCACGAGGGAATCCGTGAGGGCCAGGTCGATGCGCGTGGGGATGGTCGTGTAGAGCCGATGAACTTCCCGCATGGCCGCGGGGCTCGCACGGCCACGCCCGCCACCCGGGCGGCGCATCTCACCGCCACCGGGGTATCCTTCTCGTCCGCCCATCTCACCGCCAGGGAAGACGCCGCCGCCCGGAGGCATGCGACCGCCTTCCGGCGGCATCTCGCCCCGTCCCTCGCCGCCCTCTCCACCGGGCCGCCCCGCGCGTCCCTCCTGCGGCTTGGGCACGAAGTCGGCGGGGTCGTCGCTCTCCTTGGCGTTGTAGACCCACGTGCCGTCGATCTTCTGGGATACCACCGGGGTGATCTCCCCGATGTGCGTGGTTCCGCCGCAGGCGGCGAGGGCGAGGGTCGCGGGCACCGCGAGGAATGCGAGGCGAAGCGGGCGCTGCATATCCGAATCTCCTGGACCGTTGTTCGTACGAGATGGAGACGCAATCAATCACTGAAGCGTTAAGTACCGTGTCCGCAAAGATCGAGCCCCCCGCCGCAGGCACGGGCGGGGGGCTCGGAAACGCGGCCCGTGGTCCCGACGCGCGGACTACGAGATCACCCGCTCCTTCGGCCGGGCTCGGTACTTCTCGTAGAGCGACTTGTGCTTGTTGTCGGTGCTCACGTCGCGCCCGAGGATGAAGAGGTCCGAGACCTGAGTCTGGATCTCCAACGGGTCACCGTCGGTCACGATGAGGTTGGCGAGCTTCCCGCGCTCGATGGTGCCCAGGCGGTCCCCGAAGCCGAGCATCTCCGTACCGTTCTTCATCACGGCTTCGAGGGCGGCCTCCTCCGGAAGCCCGTAGGGCACGGCCATCGCCGCCTCGTAGGGCAGCGTACGGGAGTCCGATGAGTTGAACGTCGCGAAGGCGATCTTCACCCCCGCCGCGTAGAGCTTCCCGGGATTGCTGTATGCCTCGTCGTATTCCGCGTCCGGGCCGTTCGGCATCGACTGCGTCGGCCCCAGGATCACCGGCACGTTCTTCTCGGCGAGCATGTCGGCGACCCTCCACGCCTCCCTCCCGCCGGTGAGCACGAAGCGGATGTTCTGCCTCCCGGCCCACTCCACGGCGTTGCGGATGTCCCGCTCGCCGTTGGCCTCGAGCAACACCGGCATCTCCCGGTTCACCACCCTGGCCATCGCCTCGAGCTGGAGGTTCCGCTCCGCCGTGCCGGCCTCCACCGCCTCCGCGTACTGGCGGCCGCCCTCCATCCACCGGTCGAGCTCGGCGACCTTCGCCTCGTACTCCTCCTTCACCTCGCTGAACGGCCGCGGCTGCCCGAGGAAGAACCCGCCGAACCCGCGACGCGACTGCATCGAGGGATAATTGATCGCCATCGCCGCGCCGGAGGCGATGTCCATCTCCTCGACCGTCCAGCCGTCGAGGCCGATGAGCGACGCCTGCCCGGAGATGACGCCCCCCTCCGGCACGGCCATGGCGTGCGTGATGCCGTTGGCCCGCGTCACCGGGATGTGCTCCGTCGCGGGGTGCACCGCGGTGGCGGCCTGGAGGTGGGGGTTGTAGTCGCCCTGCTCCCGCGAGTCGTTGGTGACGTCGACCGCGCCGATCTCGGTCAAGCCGATTCGCGTGACGGCGTCGAACATCCCGGGATAGACCTGCTTTCCGGTGGCGTCGATGACCTCGGCGCCGGCCGGCACCTGCACGTCCGGCCCGACGTCCGCGATGCGGCCGTCGCGCACGACGACGGTACCGACGAAGGGCTCACCGGCCAGCGTGTGCACGGTGCCGCCCTGGATGGCGTACGTCTGGGCCCCGGCCGGCGCTACGGAGACGAGAGCGAGGGCCAGGGCGCCCGCCGCCCGGGTCGGATGCATGCGGCTCATCGGCTCACCTCCTCGCGGGGCGACGGCGCGATGCGGTCCGGCGCGACCCGACCCGCCGTCGCCTCCGGCCCCCAGCGCTCCATCAGGGCGGACTTCTCCTTCTCGATGGCGGCCTGGCGCTCCCGGTCCAGGTCCCGGTCGAAGTAGAGCTTCCCGTCCACATACGTCTGCACGACCTTCGAGAACATGCTCAGCGGGTCGCCGTCGAAGACGGCCAGGTCGGCGTCCTTGCCCACGTCGATGGAGCCCGTGTGGTCGTCGATGCCGAGTTGCTTGGCCGGGTTGAGCGTGACCATGCGGAGCGCGTCCTCCGCCGAGACGCCGCCCCACTTCATGGCCTTGGCGGCCTCCTGGTTGAGGTGGCGCATCTCCTCGCCGGAGTCGGAGTTGATCGACACCAGCACGCCCCGCTCCTCCATGAGCGCCGCGTTGTACGGGATCGCGTCGTACGCCTCGACCTTGTAGGCCCACCAGTCCGAGAACGTCGACGCACCGGCGCCGTGGGCGGCGATCTCGTCGGCGACCTTGTAGCCCTCCAGGACGTGCTGGAAGGTGCGCACCGTGAAACCGAACTCGTCGGCCAGGCGAATCAGCTGCAGGATCTCGTCGGCCCGGTACGAGTGGGAGTGCACCCACCGCTCGCCGCTCAGCACCTCGGCGAGGTGCTCGAGCTTGAGGTCACGGCGCGGCTGTACCCCCTGTCGGCCGCCGGCCTCCCATGCGTCCCACTCCTTCTGGTAGCCCTGCGCGTCGAGGAACGCCTGGCGCACCACGTCCTGCACGCCCATGCGGGTCGCCGGGTAGCGGTCGGGGTTCCGGTCGCGCTTGGTGTTCTCGCCCAGCGCGAACTTGATGCCCGGGGTGGCGCCGGCGATGAGCATGTCCTGGGCATCCGAGCCCCAGCGCAGCTTCACCACCGCGTTGCCGCCGCCGATGGGGTTGGCCGATCCATGCAGGATGTCGATCGAGGTCACGCCGCCGGCCAGTGCCCAGTATACGTTCGGGTCGTTGGGCTCGATGACGTCCTTGATCGTGACCATGGCCGAGACGTTCACGGCGCCCTCGTTGATGGCGTCGGCCGCGATGTGCGAGTGGCAGTCGATGATGCCCGGGATCACCCACAGCCCGGTCCCGTCCACGACGTGCGCGCCGTTCGGCGCCCGCACGTCCGTGCCCACCTCCGCGATCTTCCCGTCGCGCACCAGAACGGAGGCGTTCTCGATGGTCCCGTGCGACGCGGTCATGACCGTGGCGTTGCGGATCAGCGTCACCGCGTCGTCGCGGTACGGCCCCTTGTCCTTCGCCATCGGGACCGGCTCGTCGTACGTCCCCGCGTCCTGTGTCTGGCCTCGCCGGCCACGGGTCGGGGTGACCCCGGCCGGCACCTCGAACATGTCCCCGTCCACGAAGACGGTTTCCACCTTCGCGCCGTCCTCGAAGAGGTCGCCAGAGGCGACCACCAGGTTGGCAAGCTTCCCCGTCTCGATGGAGCCGAGACGGTCGTCGACCCCGAGGATGCGCGCCGCGTCGAGGGTGAAGGCGCGGATCGCCGCGTCCTTCGACAGCCCGAGGGCAATCGCCCTGCGGGCGTTGGCGAGGATGTCCGCGGGATCGGAGAGCCCGCCGGAGGTGAAGGCGAAGCGTACCCCGGCCGCCGCCAGGGCCCCCGGTGTGGTGGGCGCGCGGTCCCACAGGCGCAGTGTCTCGAGGGACGGCACCGCCTCCGGGTCACCGTCGGCGGTCGGCTTGGGCCAGTCGAGGCTGACCAGCGCCGGGATCGACGCGCGTGCCATCAGGTCCGCGGCGGCGTACGCCGCCTGCGCCCCGTACACCACCGGCTTCACCTGCATCACCTGGGAAGTGACGATGGCGCGCTCGATCTCCTTCCGGTCCTGCGCCGGAAACAGCACCGGGTATCCCGCCTCGAGCTGTCTGGCGATGGGCTCCAGCGCCGGATCCCACTCCGGCCGCGCCTTCCCAACCGGGTTCGCGTCGTAGTCCGCCCACATGGCGCGGTAGTGCTGCGCGTCCAGGTAGAGCTGCTTGAGGTAGGCGAGGCTGCCGAGGAGCGAGTTGGGATAGCCCGTGTACGATCGGTCCTGGAGCTTCAGGTGCATGGCCACTGGCGTGGCCACGACCATCTCGCGCGGATGTGAGAACAGCCCCAGGTCCAGCACCGCCGCCTGGTCCGTGACCAGCCCCTCGTCGCGTGTGCTCAGGACGGTCGTGAAGCCGGCGCTACGCCACTTCGCGTACCGGTCGTCGGAGCCGTCCAACTCCTCCCCCGCGCTCAGCCAGCTGTGCGTGCCGGGCCGGTCCTCCGGCCCCCACGAGTGCTTCGACATGTCGATGGGGCCCTGCGGGCCGAAGGGCCCGCCCCCACCACCGCCACCGTTGCGCTGGCCACGGGGGGCCGGGTGGCCCAGGTGGGTCATCGCGTCGATCAGCCCCGGGTACACCGTCTTGCCGGACCCGTCGACGACCCAGGCGCCTGCGGGCACCTGCACGTCGCGGCCGACGGCGCTGATGACGCCGTTGGACACGACGACAGTGCCGCCGTCGACGGTCTGCCCGGAGACGGTGACGATGCGTGCGCCCTGGATGGCGTACAGCTCGGGGACGTCGGGGCGGGTGGGCCGGGGCTGCGCCTCGGCTGCGTGCGGGAGGGTCAGCACGGCCGTCGCGAGCGCCGCCAGGGCGCACACGATGCCGGAAGCTCCCAACCGCGGATTGATGAGCCTCGCGCTCATGGGCAGGTCCTCCGCTGGGGTCGTGGAGACGCCATCGGCCGCGATCCGGAAAGCTCCGGCCAGCAAGTCGGGACCAAGGCGAGGGCACACAATAGGCCCGCCCCCCCGAGGCTGCCAGGCAAAGGGGCGCGGCGATGCGCCGCGTCAGGACCGGCCCTCGTTCACGGGCGTCCGGTGGCGGTCGATCCACGCCGCCCACGGCAGGAGCAGCCAGAGCGACAGGCTCACCCAGGCCAGCGCCGCTTCCGACGGAGGCGGGGGCCCGATGAGGTTGGACACGTAGATCGCCAGCAGGAAGGCGATCAGGCTCCACAAGACCCACCGCCCCGTCCGATCCCAGGCGCGCGTGCCGCGCAGGTACAGGACGATCCCGGCCGTCAGGAGGGACAGCTCCACCAGCGCGGTCGCCGGCACCGAGCGCCACAGCTCGAGCCCGACGCGGGGACCTCCCGGCCACAGGGGCATGTCCGGCCGGTGCGCGATCCAGTCCAGCACCCAGTGGCTGAGGACGGCAGCCCCCACAAACAACGAAGACTTCAGGTCGCGGTACCGCCAGTGGACGATTCCGGCCAGCAGCGCTCCCCACACCAGGTCCATGAGAAGGCTGTGGCTGATCGGGTACCGCGCGAAGTCCAGGGGCGCGACCGCGGTGTTCCCCGGGTCGATGCGCACCTGCTCCACGCCGGCCAGCAGGAGGGCGGGCCAGAGCAGGTCGGGCCATTGCGCGGCCAGGAAGAGGACCCACAGGGGGGCGCGGCGCGCCGAAGGCTTGGCCGCCAGGGCGACGGCGTAATGGCCGACGAACATCTGCTACTCCTCGGGCAGTGAGGGCTCGCCCGGACCTTACGCGTCGCCGGCCGCCCGCGCCACGAGGGTGCGCAGGTCCGGCACCTCCAGGTCGGGCACGGCGTCGGACGGCGCCGTCGCTCCGCCCCCGGGTCGACCGGCCCGCCGGTTCACCCACACGCAGGTGAATCCGAGCTCCCGTGCCGGCGCGACGTCATGAAAGAGGCTCTGCGCCACGTGCAGCACCCGCTCCCGCGGCAGATCGAGACGGCGGAGCACCTCGTCGAAGTGCGGCCGGGCCGGCTTGTACGCGCCGACCTGCTGCGCGGTCACCACCTCGTCGAACTCCACGCCGAGCCTGCGCGCCGTCTCCGCGAAGAGGTCGTCGTCCACGTTCGACACGACTGCCAGCCGGTAGCGGCGCCCCAGCGCCCGAAGCGCCTCCCCGGTGTCGGGAAAGGGCGGCCAAGCACCGACGGAGCCGGCGAAGGCATCGACTTCGGCCTCCGTCGGCCGGAATCCCAGCTCGGCCCCGAAGCGGCGCGCCACTTCGCCCAGCACCTCGCGATAGGAACGGAAGCGCTCCGCCTGCACGGTGGACTCCAGCCGCCCGAAGCGCTCGAGGAGCGCCTCGTCCTCCTCCTCCACCCCGTGGGCCCCGAGCGTGGGCCGCAGAGCGTCCAGGATGCCCCGCTCCCAGTCCACGAGCGTCCCGTAGCAGTCGAACGTCATCGCCTCGAACGACGAGAAGTCGATCACGATTCCCCCAGCGCTTCCTGATTGGCTTCCCCGACGCGATGGAGCGCGTCGAGCGCGTGGCGCACCACCTGGACCATCCCGGCGAGCCGATCGACGTCGGTCACGATCCCGTCCTTCCGGCAGGTGACGACACCCGTATCCGCCCCGAAGCGCTTCCGGCTCTTGCGCGACGCCGGCTTCACCTCCAGCCGGACGGACGGGTCCGCCACGATCACCTCGACCAGCTCGGTGCCCGTGAAGAGCGAGGGGACGCGCGGGCCCGGCCGTCCCTTCACGACGTACGCCTCCAGGAGCGCGCGGGCGACCGGCAGCGGGCTCCCGAAACCCAACGCCGACCGGATCCGGTCGAAGGCGTTGCGCTTGCGCACCGTGACACGCAGGTCGCGGTGGCCGCGGAAGTGGGCCTGGGCGCGTGTGTACGTGATCGCGCCGTTTCCCGTGCTCACCGTGTAGGTGTCGAGAGCGATCCGCCAGGGCCCGTGGCGGAAGAGCGCCCGATCCTGTCGGGTGCCCTTCCCCTCCTCCAGCTCGCCGCCCAGCCGGTCCGCCACCGCCTGCCACGCGGGGCGTCGATCGTTCTTCGTCAGACGTGCCCATAGTCTGCGTCCGGCCTTCCTCATCGGGCACCCCGTCCGCTCTTGCGACCCGTCTCCAGCTTTCTGCGAACCTCCCTGCGGACCAGCGACGCAAGCGCCTCCCCGTGCCGGTCCAGAAAGGCGCGCACCCCGTCCGCGTCCACGCCCACCAGGGCCCGCAACGCCCATGACAACGCCTTGGCGACCATGGGATCGGGATCGTGGGCCAGCAGCTCGCATACGACCAGCGTCCGCGCAGCGTCCCCCGAGCCCCCGCGCGAGCGCAGGTTGAGCGCGACGGTGGACACCAGCGCGGTGCGGCGCCACCACCTGTCGTCGTCCCCGGCCCAGCGGACCACGTCTTCGTCACGCACCTGCCCGTCCCGCCAGGCGGGCCCCGCCACGTACAAGGAGAACCCGTCGACAGTGGCCCAGTTGTCGTTGCCGCGGCCGAGCTCCTCCACGGCGGCGGCGGCGAGGCGGGCGACCACGTCGCGACGTCCGCCGATCAGCTCCCACGCGAGCTGTCGGGCCTCGTGCACGCCCGTGCCCACCAGGGCACGTGCCACGGAGAGCGCTTCGTCGGGGGTGACCTCCCGCAGTTGCCGAGCCACGGGTCGCAGGACCGCGCGGATCGATGGAGCGGGCACGCCGAGGATCTCGAGGTCCGAGGGGAAGTAGCCGGCGCTGTGCTCGCGGCGCTCCGGAACCGATGCCGCGCGCAGCGCCCCGAGCGTGTCGGCGACCAGTGTCCCGTGCGCTACCACGCCAGACCGAGGAGCACCCCGTTCATGAACCCCTGGTCGCTGTGCTCGGCGGCCAACCGCAGAAGCACCTCCAGCTCGTCGTGGTCGAGCCAGATGCCCCCGCACGCCGGGCAGCGATCGATGATGATGCTCTGGACGATCTCCTTGCGCATATCCGCGCCGTCCACCGGACACGCCCGCACCGTCTTCGACTTGTGGCGGATGAGTTCCGCGCAGTGCGCGCACGTCGGCAGCCCGTCCATCAGCTCGGAGCTGGGATGCTCGCGGCAGCGCACGCACAGCGTGGCCTTCGTCGGCTCGTTCATCCCCCCGCCCTCCTCAAGGTCGCCTTCACCCGCGTCAAGAAGCGCGGGGGATCGATGGGCTTGCGGATATAGTCGTCGGCGCCCTGCTCCATGAGCTCGATCTCCGCGCCCGGGTCCTGGGTTCCTGTCAGCACCACCACCGGAAGCCCCGCCGTGCTGACCGAGCCGCGGATCGCCCTCAGCGTCTCGCGGCCGCCGAGCGTGGGCATGTCCAGGTCGAGCACCATCAGGTCGAACGCCTCCCCCCGTGCCAGCATCACGAGGCCCTCGGAGCCGTCGGCGGCCTCGCTGACGCGATAGCCCTCCTTCTCGAGCAGCCCCCGCGCGATGGTACGGCTGGCCCCGTCGTCATCGACGACCAGGACGTGCGGCCTGTCGTCCTCGTCCCCGAGATCGGGCGGCGGCGCGACCCGGATCGACGGTGTGGGCACGTGCACGGATGCGGGGGGCTCCGCGCGGGAAGCACCGTCGTCCGGCTCCATCACGGGCGTGACGCGCATCGTCCCTTCACCCTCGTCACCGACGACGCGCGCGACCTCCTCGAGGGTGGTCTTGCCGTCGCGCACGAGCTGGAGGCCCGACTCGAGCAGGGTGGCCATGCCCTCCTCCCGCACCTGCTCGCGGAGGACCTGGACCGACGCGCCCTCGATGATCAGCCGCTGCAAAGCTGGCGAGGTGACGAACATCTCCACCACCGGCAGGCGCCCCCTGTAGCCCTGCTGCGCACATTCGTCGCACCCGATGGCGCGCACCGCCGGCCGGACGCCGTACCTGCGCTCCAGGTGACGCTCCACCGCCGTGAGCGGGTCGCGCACCGGCTGGGCACAGGAGGGGCACACCCGTCGCACGAGCCGCTGAGCGAGGGACGCCCGCAGCGTGTCGGCCACGGTCGCGTGGTCGAGGCCCAGGTCCGTGAAGCGGCGGATCGCCCCCACGGCGTCGTTCGTGTGCAGCGTCGCGAGGACCAGGTGACCCGTAAGGCTCGCCTGAGCGGCCATCTCGGCGGTCTCGAGGTCCCGGATCTCGCCGACGAAGATCACGTCGGGGTCCTGGCGCAGGATGGCCCGCAACGCGGACGCGAAGTTCACGCCCTGCTTCGGCTCCACCTGGATCTGCGTGAGGCCCGCGAGCTCGTACTCGACCGGATCCTCCACCGTCATGATGTTGACGTCTTCGGTGGCGATCTCGTGAAGCGCCGCGTACATCGTCGTGGTCTTTCCCGAGCCGGTGGGTCCGGTGACCACGAAGATGCCGTCGCGGTTGCCGAGCACGTGGCGGAGGCGCTCCACCTCCCGCGTCGGCATGTTCGTGTCGTCGAGTCCCTGCGTCTCCGTCGTGGTCAGCACGCGCACGACCACCTTCTCGGCGCGCCGCGTCGGCACGGTCGAGATGCGCAGGTCGTACTTCTTTCCCTCGACCACCATACGCGCGCGCCCGTCCTGCGGCCTTAGCCGATCCGCGATGTCCAGGCGGCTCATGACCTTGATGCGTGACACCACGCGGGTGAGCACCGGGTTGGGCATCTGCATCCCGCTGCGCAGCACCCCGTCCACGCGGTAGCGCACGACGCCGCCCGTGGCGATGGGCTGGATGTGGATGTCGCTGGCGCCGCGCTCGATGGCCTCCAGGAGGATGAGGTTGGTCAGGCGCACGACCGGGCCGGTGCCGGACTCCTCGACGGAGATCTCCTCCATCTCGTCGGTGAAGCCGACCACCTCGACGAGATCGTCCACCGACTCGCTGACGCCCTCCAGCAGGGCCTCCGCCACCTTGTCAGGGGAGTAGGCCGCCTCGATCGCGTTCGCGATCGCGGCAGGCGGGGCGATCTGCAGGTGGGGCGTGCGCCCCGACGCGAAGCCGATCTCGTGCTCGGCCTGGACGTTCGTCGGATCCGACGTGGCGACGACCAGAGCCCGGTCCCCGTCGCGCAGGGGGAACACCCCGTACCGGCGCGCGACGCTGGCCGGAAGCAGCTTGGTCGCCGTTGGCTCCGCCAGCGTCAGGTCCGCGACCTGCGTGCGGAAGCTGCGCGCCACGGCGACGGCCAGCTGCTGCCCGCTCACACCGCACGCCTTCTTCGTCGCACCCCACGCCTCCTCCACCGAGGCGTGGGCCAGGATCCGGATGTCGTCCGCTCCGGGCAGGCCCTCCCGCTTGGCGACGCGCTGCAACCAGTGTGTGACGGTCATCGGATGACGAGGATACCCCCGTTCGCCGGATAGAGCCATTCCACGCCGCGCTCGGTGACCACGGCGTCGTCCTCGAGCGGGATCCGTACCTTGCGGCCCCCCCAGTCGGGGTTCGCGGTGTAGGCGAACAACTCGACCGAGATCAGGGTCCCGGGCCGCAGCTCGTAACCCAGCCGCGTCGGGTTGAAGAACGCGAGGGACGGGCCTATGCCGTGCCCCCAGTTGCCCACCGAGTGCGGGCCGATGACTACGTCGGTCACGTCCGGATCCGGGGAGGGACGGTTGAACTCGATGCGGTCGAAGCCCGCCGCCTCGATCGCCTTCCACGTCGCGTCGAGCGCCTGCTGGGCCGTGGGGGCCGGCCGGATCGACGCCTTCATGACGTCGCGCACCTTCACGGCCTGGTCAAAGGCGTGCCTCAGCCCGGCCGGCGGCTCCGTCTCTCCCTCCCTCAGCACGTACGCGATGCGCTTCATGTCGGTGTAGAAGTCCAGGTAGCCCACGCCCCAGTCGATCATCAGCAGGTTCCCGCGCTGGATGATCCGATCGGTGGACGTGGCCTCGATGCCGTTCGGCCCCGTGACGTACACCGAAGGCATGTCGAAGGACGACTCGAGCCCGCGCGCCAGGAGCTGGTCCTCCATCCACCAGGCCACGTCCTCGAGCGTGGTGACGCCGGGCGTGACGACCTCGTTGGAGAAGGCGCGCTCGGCGATCTCCCTGCTCATCTCCGCGGCCTCGGCGAAGGCGGCGATCTCGGTGGCCGTGCGCGTCGCGCGGAAGTCGCTCACCAGCTTCTCCGCGGAGACCAGGCGGTCCGCGTACGGAGCGCCCAGCACCTCGCGCAGGTGCTCGTATGAAGTGTGGGAGAGCCCGTCCGCGCCGCCGATGCTCGCCGCCATGTCCACGCCGATGCGGCGCGGCTCGCGCTCGCGGACCCATGCGGCGAGCTCGTCGGGTGTGCCGAAGTGGTCGTACACGCCGCATTGCTCGGGCTTGTAGCCCTCCACGCCGAAGACCGCACGCTCCACCCGCGTGCCCCGGGCCCCGCGCGCCGAAGACGGGTGGTCGGTGAACACCCAGTAGGCCCAGTCGCCGACGTAGCCGCGCCCCAGCGCCTCCCAGAGCGGGTCGAGCAAGCCCTCGCGCATGACCACGATCCACATATCGATGTGGTTGTCCCGCATCGCCTTCGGCAGGACGAGGTCGAACTTCTCCGCGCGAATCTGGCAACTGCGCTCCCAGCGCCGCCGGGCCTCCTGCGCCCGGACGGGCGTCGGCGCGGCGGAAAGCGCCAGCGCCACCGCGAGACCCGCGGCCGCCAGTCCCGGCGCGCACGGCACCTTCATCGCACCACCGTCCACGCGGAGCGGTGGACGCCGCCCGTGTCCGAGCCCCCGACCACGCGGACGGAGCGGGCTCCCCCGGTCGGGCGCACGACCCACGACACCGTTCGCGCCCGCTCGGCGACCGCCTGCAGGTAGGGGTTCGACCCGGCCAGATGGCCGACGGTGCGACGCGCCATCCCATCCACGATGTCGACACCGTCCACCTCGAGCGTGGCCCAGGCGGGCCGCACGACCTGCGCGCGCACGCCGCCGTCCTCGCGCACCTCGCCGACCGCGCCGCGATCGGTGAGCGTCGTGGGGAGGTAGCCCGTATTCGACAGCGTGGTCTCCACGCGGAACGTGCCGTCCCCCAGGGCGGTGACCCGGGGGCCCGCCACCTCGATCAGCGGCGACTGCTCCGCGATGTACACGTACCACGGCATCTGCGCAGCCGTCTCCGCCTCGAGGAACTCGGGGGGAGGGTTCTGGCCCCAGAATTTTGCGTGCCAGCCGCCGATCTCCACGCGCCCGAGCTGCGGATGGTCGAACGGGGCCCAGTCTGCGAAGTAGCGCCCACCCAGCTCCTCGTCGTCGAAGCGCAGGCTCTCCGCCTCGCTGATCTCGCCGTCACCGTCGTAGTCGGTCACCCACGCCTCGGGCCCGGGCACGAACTCCGGCACCCAGCCGATGATGCCCCGGTCCCAATACCCCCAGGAGATGAGCGTGCCGTAACGGTGCTCGGTCGGGTCCGTCGAGCTCGGGACGACGGGCCGACCCGTCGTGCGCGTGTACTCTTCGCCCAGGTGCTCGATGAGCTGCAGGTCGATGGACGGGAAGGTGGAGGGCGGCGAGGCCGACGGCAGCCGGTACACGAAGCCGCCCGACGTGTGGCCGTGGATGATGCCTGTGACGTTGGGGTGGGCGTCGAGGAATGCCACCGCCGCTCGCGTCTCGGGCTCGGACAGCGGGTAGTCTCCCGCACCGTTCTGGATGTGCTCCCGCTCCCAGTTGCGCGGGAAGTTCCGGTTCATGTCGATGCCGCCGATGCCGTCCTCGTCGATGGCGCCGTCGCCGTCGTCGTCGATGCCCTCTCGCAGGACCCGGTAGCGTCGTCCCTCCCGCTCGTGGCGCGGGTCGCGGACCATGCTGCGGGGATCGGCCGGATCGGCGACCCAGCCGCCCTCCGCGTCGGGCACGCGCATCTGGGTGATCCACCCGTCCCCGTTCAGGTCCTGGGGCGGGTCCTCGTCGGCCACCCCGTCCTCGTCCTCGTCGACGGGGTGCGTCGTGCTGCGCAGGAACTGGTCATCGATGAGCGCGATGTCCGATCCGTCCGGATTGAACTTCGGCCGAACGTACACCGCGCGGGTGTCCAGGAGCGCGGTGATCCGCGGGTCCCTGCCGTAGCCGTCGAGGAGATACCCGACGAAGTAGGTCGCCACGGCCGAGCCGGTCAGCTCGCCGGCGTGGATGCCGCCGTCCACGTAGAGCGCCGGCTTCTCGGCGGCGGGCCCGGTGGTCTCGTTCGTGATCTCCATGAGCATGAGCGGCTGACCCCGCCAGCTGGTGCCGATGGAGTAGAGCTCCGTCAGGTCCGGGTACAGGGTGTGCAGCTCGCCGAGGATCTGGTTGGTCTCGGCGGCCGTGTAGAAGCGGTTCCAGTCGACGCTGCCGTCCGTGCCGACGAGGCTGACGGCCTGGGACGCCGCCGGCGTCGGGGCGAGCGCCACGACGGACAGGATGAGGGCGACGGACGCGGCGTGCGTGGAGCGGGACATGGATCCTCCCTGGCAGGTCGCTGAAGCGGATGGGGCAATCTGGGCGCCCGATCGGCTTCTGACCACTGCCGGCCGCGCCGGCGGCGCCACGGCGTCCTTGTGGGGCGGCGGCCGACGGGCACACCTTGGGCAAGTGACGTCCACCCGCCCCCCGAGCCGCTGGGATCGACGTGGCGAGTCTCACCTATCGAGGACTCACCCTCCTGCTGTCCGCGTTGGCCGTGGCCGGCCAGGTGGCGCTCGTCGAGGCCGTCTTCGGAAGGGGGCTCGGGGTGGGGTCGCCGAGCCTCGGCAGCATGCGCCCCGCCCTGCTGTCCACCGTCGTCATGGGCGCGGTCGTATCGCTGGCGTCCGCGGTGCTGGGCATGACGATGGCCTTCCGCCGCGATGCCCGCCTCGGCGCCCCCCCGATGGGCCTGGCCCTCGCCGTATGGGCGTACCTCCTGGCCTACTCCGGCATCGTCGTGCTGATGTCGCCTCCGCCCGAGTCGCCCCTCCACGCGCCCTTCGAGGGCCATTTTCTCCTGGTGGAGGCCCTCGGTCTGGCGGCCCTGCTCCGCTTCACGGCGCAGTTCCCATCGCCGCTGGCCGCCGCGTCGCTCCGCGACCCCGCCACCCTCCCCCTCGGCTCGAGGACGATCCAGGGATTCCGCCGCTGGCTTCTCCGCCCGTACGCGCCCTGGCTCGCGGGCATCTTGTCGGCGGCGCTCTGTATGGCGACGAACGCGGCGAGGGGGCGCCCCGTTCAGGACGCCGCGCTTCTCCCCCTGGTCGACGTCTTCCGGCTGGGGGCCCTCGCCCTCGTGGTGTTGAACCTGCGCCGGGCGTTCCTCGCCTCGGATCAGGCGGGACGCACGCGGATCACGTGGCTCGTCCTGGGGTTCGCCCTCCTGGTCGGCTCGGTCGGCCTCATCCTGGGCGGCAACGTGCTCAGCGCCGTCACCGGTTGGGAGATCCCCGCGTTCAACTGGCGCCCCGTGGTGCTCCACCTCGGCGTCATCGGGC
>Ga0307423_1000267_pt1 | contig 35230 bp, 33 predicted proteins | sample SalMarWE160310MG_FD_202154 | JGI IMG/M metagenome (GOLD analysis project Ga0307423, IMG submission 202154) | Salt marsh sediment microbial communities from the Plum Island Ecosystem LTER, Massachusetts, United States - WE1603-10 | ecosystem: Environmental > Aquatic > Marine > Intertidal zone >... | reverse complement strand
AGCCTATAATACATGGCTACCCATTACGCACCCCGGGACCTCAATTCCCATGGCGCGGCGCGCACTTCCCCGGATCAACCCGCTGAATCTCGCGGGAACTTCGGGCTAGCGGAACAGATCCCGTGAGGGGTCGCGAAGAGTGTCGCGCAGCGAGCCGTCGCCCTCCAGGGGGACGCCTTCGATCCAGACCGAGGGGACTCCCGAGCTCTTGCGCATCAGCAGACCTGCCGCGGCGGCCAGCTGGTCGGCCGTGGCGGTGGTGGTGACGGCCAGCTCCCGGCCCATCAGATCTGCCGTGCCGCGAAGGTCCTCGATCGGTGCGATACCGGAGCAGCCGATGGCGACGTCCACCAGTCCCTCCCGCCAGGGTCGCCCGAAGGTATCGGTCACGATCACCGCCAGCGGCCCGGCGCCCAGCGCGATCAGGCCCTCGCGAAGCCTCCTGGCCGAGGCATCGGGATCTTCGGGCAGGAGCACCGCGGCATCCGGGCCCGGTGCGTTCGAGAGGTCGACGCCGGCGTTGGCGCACACCAGGCCGTGGTGGGTCTCGGCGATCAGAACACCGTGGCCGCGGCGTACGATGCGCCTCGACTCGCGCAGCACCAGCTCCACGTGGCGGGGGTCCTTGCCGTCCTCTCTGGCGATGGCCCGGGCCTTCGGCGAAGGGTTCACCTCCGCCAGCGAGACGACGCGCCCCTCGGCCTTGGAGACGATCTTCTGGCAGACGGCGAGAACTCCGTCCCGAAGCCGGACACCGCTTTGCTCCGCGGCCTGCTGATGCAGGGCGGCGAGGTCGTCGCCGGGCTCGACGATGGGGATTCCCTCCATCGCGACCAGGCGGATCTCCCGGCTCACGAGCCGCTCCCGAAGCCCAGCTCGCGAAGCAGGGCCCGGGTTCGGTCGGCGCCGCGCTCGACCCGGAGCAGGGCCTCCACGTCCTCGACGCGATCCAGATCGATGGCCAGAGAGGGGAGGGGGAGCTCGCTGTAGGGGACCCCGCCGCTGCGCGCGAGATCGCGATGCGCGGCGGCGCTTTCCTTGCCGAAGTGGTTGGGAATCACGGCGTGGGGTGCGCGCAGCAGCGCCGAAGTCCCACCGTCTCGGGAGGGAGCCAGCACCACGCCCCTGCCGCCCAGCCCGTCGAGGGCGTCGAAGAGCGCTCCCAGATCGGCCGCCTCGGCACCGGCCACGTCTCCCAGCACCACCAGAAGCTGTCTGAGTCCCCGCTCCGCCAACTCCGCCCCGGCGGCATCCAGAGAGGGGTTCAGGCCCGGATCGGTGCGCACCAGCGCCTCGGCGCCGGCCGCCTCGGCGGCAGCGCCCACCTCGCCGTCGGGTGTGACCACCGCGATGTGGTCGATCCGGGGAACGCGCTTCAGCGCCGCCAGGATGTCTCCCAGCATGGCGAGGGTGAGCCGGTCGATGGCGTCGCGCTCGATGGAGCCCAGCAGCCGTGACTTTCCGGCTCCGAGCCGCTTGACGGGAACCAACGCGGCGATCATCCGGATTGCCGGGCGAGCGCCAGCGCGGCCTCCGCCACTCGAGCGGCCACCTCGGCGTCCCGCATCAGTGTGTCGAGAACGACGGTCCTCATGCCCAGAGCCTCCACATCCCGGGCCTGCTCCGCATCCCGTTCGTCGAGGACGTAACCGTCGCAAATATCGCGGTAGAGGCCGGCGACACCACGCGCGGAGACCTCCACGCCCACTCCTCGCAGCAGGCGGTCCGCGGGTCCCTTCACTGGTGCGCCACCGACGATCGGCGAGATTGCCACCACAGAGGCTCGGCGGGCGCCGACCGCCTCCCGGATGCCGGGCACCTCGAGAATGGGCCCGATGGAGACGACCGGATTGCTCGGGCAGATCAGGATTTCCGAAGCCGCCTCCAGGGCCTCGAGCACACCCGGTGCCGGAGCCGCCGCCGCCGCCGCGGAGAGGTCGACGGCGGTGACCTGGTCCGGGGCGCCGTCCCTGACCAGATACTCCTCGAAGTGGGTACGCCGGTTTCCCGACAGCTCAACGAAAGTCGGACACGGATCTTCCGACATCGGGAGAATCCGGGTCGCCACGCCGAATCTGCGGCGGATCTCGTCGCTCACGGCGGCGAGTCCGAACCCTTCGCGGAGCCGGATGGTGCGGTGCAGGCAGGTGGCCAGGTCCCGGTCCCCGAGCCGGAACCAGGTCTCGTGACCGTGGGCGGCCAGGGCCTCCACCACTGCGAAGCCATCGCCCTCGAGACCGTAACCCTTCTCGCGATCGACCCGACCCGCCAATGTGTAGGTGACGATGTCGAGATCCGGCGATACGTGAACCCCGTAGAAGCTGCGGTCGTCGCCGGTGTTGACGATCGCCGTGACCTCGGCGGCGGGGACTCTTCGCACCAGACCGCACAGGAAGCGCGCCGCGCCCACGCCACCGGCGAGAGCGACGACACCTCCCGAACCTCCGTTGCTCCCGCTCACGGCCGGACCGGTTCAGGGGGCTTGGAGCTGTGCACGCTCGTCTTCGAGGGCGCGGAGGTCGGTGAGGAGCTTGGGAAGGCGGTTGGCGGCCTCGCGAAAAGTCGGATCGTCCGCCATCGCGAGAGGTCCCCCGCCTTGCAGTACCGGTACCACCAGCAATGCCTTGAGAGCCTCCTCGCTTGCTGCGATGTCCGTCTGCAGCGAGGCGATGCGCTCGTCGAGGTCTTCCAGCCGCTGTCTCCGCTCCTCCTGCTCGGTCTCGCTCACGAAGACGTCGCCCTCCTCGCCCTCCTCGATCTCCGGCACGGGCAGGTTCCCGTAGGGATCGCCTTCGTCCCAGGCGTCCCCCGGACGCTCGAAGCTGCGGTCACGCACCGCCCACTGCTCTCCTGCGTCGAACTCCGGGGCCGAGGGGGCCGGTCTCGACGGGGCGCTCGGCTGGACCGGCGGGCGTTTCAGGGCCGCGTCCGGAGGACCGAGCTTTCCCACCCGATTCCGCAGCTCTCCGGGGATGCGATCACGATCCGTCGTGTAGTGGGCGACCCCGTTCTCGTCGATCCATTTGTAGATCGTCGGGGCGGGAGCCTCGTCGGCGGCCGCTTCACTCTCGCCCGGCTCCGCGGCCCCGGCCGCGGTGATCCAGGTCGTCGGAGCTGCGCTGATGACCAGGGCGAGACAGAGCGGGAGCGCGATCCGGGGAGCTCGCATGGCTCCGATTCTTCTGGAGAGGGCGCTCTCCGTCAAGGCAATCAGGCCGCAGCACTGCGCGAGGCCGGCCGCGGGAGCAGCCCCTGGACCGGCGCGGGGTCAGCTCCGCGGAGCACCGCCGCGGAAGCTCCTCACTCCTGCCTGCCGAGAATCCTCCAGGAGACCGACGAGCTCCGCCTTGATTCGGCGCGCTGCGGGGCCCCTCCAAGACACCGAGCAGCCCAGGAAGTCGCGGACGACCGCGCGCGCCGGATGCCCGCCGTAGCGGTCATCGATGTGGCGCAGGTGGCGCATCGCGGCGACTGGCGTCACCGCGGCGTAGCTCAGCTGTCGCCACTTGTCCTGAATCTCGAGCGCGATCTCACTCAGGGGGCGCGCTTCTTCTCTCCGCTCTTGCATCCCTTCTCCGCGGGCAAGCGCCTACGCGTACAGACTGGCGAAGTTCCCTGGTCGCTACCGTGATCCCGGTCACGACATGGCTGAAACGCGGTTTTGCTCCGATGATGTCGTCCATTGCGGAGCGCCCCCTCGAAACGCTTCCTGATCGCTTTCTGGCCCTGGAGTGTCTCCGCGCGTTCCCCCCGGGTTCGCGCCGAGCCGTTCACGGGCAAAGCTGGCTGCCGGCCGAGGCTCTGCTCCATCTACCCGAATTCGCGGGCTTTCTCTCGATCATCGAGGGTGCAGAGCGGGTGGCACGGCGCTTGCTCTTTCCCGCCCCATGCGAAGCCCGCGCGCGTCGTTTCTCTCGCTGCTCCTGATCGCCCTCTCCGCCCTCTCACTGCTCCTGATCGCACTCGCGGTCGAGAGCGCGAGTGCCGAGGCGCCGCTCTGGAGCTGGCAGCGCTCCCAGCTCTTCCCAGGCCTCAGCGAGACATCCGCTCTGGCGTTCGACCCGAAGACGGATCGCCTCGCCGTGGGAGACGAGGGGGGCGTGTGGCTCGCAGGAGGGGCATCGGGAGCGACGAAGGTGCTGCGCAGAGGGCCTGTGCGCGATCTGGCATTCTCTCTCGGCGCCGGGCTGTACGCCGCGACGGATCGCGGTCTCTTCCATATCGAAGCGACCGGTGACGTTACTAAGCAGTCGCTCGGCACCGGCACCGGGGCGGTCCGGCGTATTCTCGTCAACCCCGAGTTCATCCTCGCGGCCACCGACAGCGGCGCCTTCCTCTCGAGAGAGGGACGGCGCTGGGCCCGCTTGGACGCCGGCCTTCCCGGAGGCGCAGTGGACGCATTTGCGGTGCGGCCACAGCCAGACGGGGTGCTTCTCTGGCTGATCGTCGAGGGCAGGGTCCAACGCGCCAGGCTTCGCAGCGGCCCCGGCCGGCTCGCCCTCGAGGATGTGGTGCGGGTATCGCTCCCGGGAGGCCGCGGACGCCGGGATGCGGTGGATCTCTCGACATCGATTCCAGGAACCGAGGTCGCAGTGCTCACCCGCCGGGGGATCCTGCTCTACAGCGAGGGCTCCTGGAAGAGCTCTCATCCCACCTTCCCCCCGGGCGCTACCCCCGTCCGTCTTGGCTACACGGCGGGTCGCGTGTGGATTGCGACGGATCGTGGTCTTCTCGAGGCGGCTTCCCCTTCGGGTCCTTGGCACCGCGCTGCCCCCCCGGTCGGCAACACGGCGATTGCCGTCCTGGCCGGAGGCGAGCCGCTGGTCTACGCCGCAGGCGCGCGAGGCCTGTTCTCCGGCCACTCGCGCTCCCAGCCTCACCCGACGGAGCCGGTGGCCGCTCTCCCGCTTCGCAGGACGCCCTGGGCGCAGGAGCCCAGTGTGCGTCAGGTGCAGGTGGCGGCGATTCGCTACCTGGATCTCAGGCCGGAGAGGATTCGCGCGCTGCAGCGGGGTGTGCGCCGTCGCGGCTGGCTGCCGAGATTCGAGCTCCGCGGCTCGTATGGGGGACGGGACAGCTGGCAACACGACTACGACGAGGCGTTTACCTATGACGCCCCTCGCCTGTTCCGCGATCGGGGGGACGAGCGCAACCGCGACTTCGATGTGTCCACGGCCCTGATCTGGGATCTCGGAGACCTCGCATACCATCCGGAGTCCCTCGACGTCTCGAAGGAAGCCCGCGAGATCATCGAGCTTCGCGACGACGTCCTCGACGAGGTGACCCAGCTCTACTTCGAGCGGCGGCGCATGCTTCTCCAGCTCGCCAGCGAGCCCTCGGTTCCCGCCGCCGAGGCCGAGCGGCTGCGCCTGCGGGCCGACGAGCTCGGCTCCGGCCTCGACGCCTGGACGGGGGGCTGGTGGAGCCGCGCCGCGTCGGCCCCGACATCGCACTCGCCCCGAGACACCCCTGAGGAGATCCATCCATGAGAATGCTGTGGGGACTTCCCCTGCTCATCGGCCTGCTCGGTGCGCGGCACGCCGGTGCTCTTCCCGTGCTCTCCGAGGTCTTCTACGACGCGAGCGGCTCCGACGACGGCTTCGTCTTCGTCGAGATCCATGGTAGAGCGGGCACGAACCTCGACGGTCTCAGCGTCGAAGGGATCAACGGATCGAACGGCGACACCACCGTGAGCCTCGCTCTCTCCGGTGTGATTCCAGCCGACGGTGTCTTCGTTCTCGCCGACGACGCGGGCGGAGGGGTGAGCTCGGTGCCCGGCGCGGATCAGCTCCTCGACTTCGACTTCCAGAACGGGCCGGACTCGATCCTGCTCCGGGACGGCGACACGGTGCTCGATGCAGTGGGCTACGGCGTCTTCGACGCAGGCGAGGTCTTCGCCGGAGAGGGGAGCCCCGCCCCGGATCCGCCGGCTGGATCGAGTCTCGCGCGCCGCTTCGCCGACATCGACAGCGACGACAACGCCGCAGACTTCGTGGCGCTCGAGCTGCCGACGCCCGGCAGCGCTCCTCTCTCCGGGATTCCGGAGCCCTCGAGCGGTCTGCTCCTGACTCTGGGACTCCTGGGACTGGCTCGGATTGGGAGGAAAAGCCCCACCTGGGTCTGACGGGTCGCGCTCCCCGCGGGACACCGGTCTTCTCCAAACCCGCACGGCGATTTCAGCGCCGAGGGCTTCTCGCCGATAGCGATGCACGAGCAGAGTGCGGTGGACCTGGGAAGCCGCACGAATAGCCTGGGTCTTGCTTGAAAATGCAGCGGTGGGAGGGCACACTGCTCGTCCGCTCTGCGCCGAGGTTCGAGGGGATCGCGCCCCGTCATGCTGTCCGGATTCAATACCAACGTCCGACACCGAGGCGTGCTATTTCACGTCCAGAGTGAGGACAGCGGTCGCGATCGTCCCCACATCATCACCCACCTGTATTACGGCGGGACCATTCTCGCCTCCGAGAAGAGCAGCTACGCCGATCACCTCGACGATCCCGCTCTCGGCGAGCTTGTGCGCGGCCTGATGGAGACTCAACATAAGGCGGTGCTCGATGGGCTCCGCTCGCGCGCCTTCGACGACGTGATCCGGGAAAGACTCGGGGAGTCGGTGTTCGACGCGCCCGAGGACAGCAAGGGAAGGACCGCACCCACCGCCATGACTTCCACCGAGACCGACGCCAGCACTGATGAGCCCGCCGGGCCGCCGGGCCGTTCCTTCGGTGAGGGCATCGTCTCCGAGAAGCCTCTCGACGAGGTCATTCTCAATTACCTGGTCGAGAACGCGCGCAAGCGAAAGCGCCAGCGCTCGTGAGAAATGCGGGCTAGGGGCGTCGACCCGGCTCAGCCTGGCGCCGGGGCCCTGGTGCGCCTCTTCCACGTCTCGAAGTCCTACCTGGCGGGATCCTGGGCGCTCCGCGACGTCAGCGTGGAGCTGGAAAAGGGCGAGTTCGTCTTCCTGACGGGCCCGAGCGGCGCCGGCAAGACCACGCTGATGAGACTCATCTTCGCTGCGGAGCGGCCCAGCGAGGGACAGATCATCGTGCTGGGGCGAAACGTCGGCCGGCTCGGACCGAGCGGCATCCCCGCTCTGCGACGCCGGATCGGTGTGGTGTTTCAGGACTTCAAGCTCCTGCCCCGGAGAACCGTGGAGGAGAACGTCGCGCTGGCCCTCGAAGTGTTGGGGACGCCGCGGCGCCAGGTCCGGGGCAAGGTCTTCGGAATGCTCAAGCGCGTCGGGTTGCAGCACCGCCGCTTTCATCATCCGCTCTCGCTCTCGGGTGGTGAACAGCAGCGGTTGGCGATTGCCCGCGCACTGGTGAACGAGCCGGAGATCCTGCTCGCGGACGAGCCCACCGGCAACCTCGACGCCGAGCTGACTCTGGAGATCATGGATCTGCTGGTGGGCGCCGCGACTCGCGGAACCGCGGTCTTCGTCGCCACCCACGACGCGGTCCTGATCGAACGCTACGGAAAGCGGACCGTGAGACTCGAGGATGGACGCATCACCGAGGACATCCCCGGGGCTCGGGGATTGCCGTGAGGCGACTCGCGACACGGCTTCAATACTTCCTGCGCACGGCGCTCCAGGGTCTGCGCGCGAGTCCGATGACGAGTGTCATCGCCGTGGCCACGATCGGAGTCACACTGCTCCTGGTCGGCGCCTTCGTCCTCCTCGTCTCCAACATGGAGCGGCTCCTGGATCGCTTCGGGGAGGACATCCTGGTCTCCGCCTACCTCGAGGCCGGACTGTCGGACCAGGAGCAGCGCGCTCTCGTCGATCGGGTGGCGGGCGCGCCGGGGGTGGAGTCGGTCCGGCTGGTCAGCGAGGAAGAGGCCATCCAGCGTTTCCGGGAGGGCAGCGCGGGACAGGCTTCCCTCCTGGAAGGCCTGGATGAGAATCCGCTGCCCGCTTCCCTGGAGATCACCCTGACTCCGGAATCGAGATCCAGTCAGGGACTCGCGATCCTGGTCGCTGCCCTCGAGGGTCTCGGTGGCATCGACGAGCTCGGCTACGGGACCGAGTGGGTCGAGGGCTACGCGCGAGCCATGGCGCTGATCCGCGCCATCGGGATCGGAATCGGAGCGGTGCTCGCGCTGGCGACCCTGCTGATCGTCTCCAATACCATCCGGCTCGCCGTCTACGCGCGTCGGGAGGAGATCGAGATTCTCCGGCTCGTCGGTGCCGGACGCGGCTTCGTGTCGATCCCCTTCCTGGTGGAGGGTTTCATCCAGGGGAGTCTGGGGGGCATCTTCGCCGTCGTGCTCCTCTACGGTTTCTTCAGGACCCTCCTGCCCGGCCTCGAGGGCGGACTCGAGCTTCTCCTCGGCTTCGCGAAGCCGGTGTTCATCGGCGCCGAGGGGATGTTGGCCCTGATCGTCGCCGGTGCCGCGCTCGGAACACTGGGATCGGGATTGGCTCTCTTCGAGGGATCGGAGAGGTGAGGCTCCTTCTCGGGGTGCTCGCGCTCGGGCTCCTTGGACCGGTGGCGCCGGGGTCTGCGGACGACTCTCTCGAGCTCGAGACCCTGCGCAGGGCGATCCAGGAGCGCCGGGAAAGGGTCGCGGAGTACGAGCGTCGCGAACGCGGTCTCTTCGATGCCATCCAGTCGGTCGATCAGGCGGTGCGGGCCCTCTCGGTGGATCTGGAGCGCGCGCGCCGCGAGGCGGAGACGGCGCGGGCTCGGCTTCGGGAGTACGAGGCCAGCAGCGCCGATCTGGAGGTGCGGCTGGCACGGACCAAGCGCGCCCTCGCCAGCCGCGCCGTCGCACTCTACAAGACCGGGGAGCTCGGACCGGTGCGCATGGTCTTCACGGCCGGATCCCTGCGCGATCGGCTCCAGCGCATCCAGACCCTCAGGCGACTGGTTCACCACGATCAGAAGCTCCTGACCCGGTTCCGCGAAGAGGCGACCGCTCTGGAGCGAGCCCGGGGCGACGCGGTGGTCGCCGCCGCCCAGCGCGACGAAGCGGCCCTGCGTTTTCGAACCCGATCTGCCGAGCTGGATCGGGAGCGTCGCGGCAAGCGGGAGCTCCTGGTCGAGGTGCGGAGTGACCGGGCGCGCGAGCGGGCGGTCCTGAACGAGCTCGAGGCGGCGGCCAGTGCACTGGAGGAGACCCTCAGCCATCTGCGTGAAAGCCCGCGGCGCCGTCGCGCGGAGACAGCCGACGTTCCCTTCTCTTCGCTTCGGGGCCAGCTCCATGCGCCCGTACCCGGTCCCCTGATGCGCAGATTCGGCCGTGTGTTGGACCAGGAGTTCCGAACCCAGACCTTCCGCCGTCGACATCGGCGACCCGGTGTACGCCGTCGCCGCGGGTGAGGTGCGCTTCGCCGACTGGTTCCGCGGCTACGGAAAGCTCGTGATCCTTGACCATGGAGAGGACTACTTCACCGTCACGGGCCACCTCGATGCCATCGAGGTGGAGGTCGGAGATCAGGTGCGGGGCGGTGACCGGATCGCCGTGGCCGGCGAGACCGGATCTCTGAGCGGCCCCAGGCTCTACTTCGAGATTCGCAAGGGGAGTGGAGCCCTGGATCCCGCCGACTGGCTACTCCCGGTGCCGGAGCGGTAGACTCACCGATGCGTCAAGGAGAGGCGGCGGATTGCCGAACCCCGGGAATCGGTACGGGGTCGAATCCAGGGCCTCTCCGGCCAACCCCATCGAGCGGGCCTCGCCCGCAGGAGAACCACTCGGCACCATGCGTCGGCTGAACGTTCGCTTTCTCCTCGGCTTCTTCGCGGGATCTCTCTCAGCCGCCCTGCTGGTGCTTGCCACAGTGGGCACGGGCAGCCTCGCCTCCACCCGTTACGAGGACCTGAGCCTCTTCAGCGACGTGCTGCGCCTGGTTCGAAACAACTACGTCGAACCCGTGGACGAGACGAAGCTGATCCGGGGCGCGATCAGGGGAATGCTTCTGGAACTCGACCCCCACTCCTCCTATCTCGATCCAGAGGCCCACAAGGAGATGCAGATCGACACCCGGGGCGAGTTCCACGGCCTGGGGATCGAAATCAGCAAGGAGCGCAGCGGCTTCATCATCGTGGTGTCGCCCATCGAGGGTACTCCGGCCTGGCGAGCCGGGATCCGCGCGCGAGACCAGATCGTCGCAATCTGCCCGACGGATCCTCCGGAGGATTGGGCGGAGCCCTGCCACAGCACCAAGACGATGGATATCCACGAGGCGGTGCAGCTGATGCGGGGTCCCAAGGGCACCGAGGTCACCATCCGCATCTTCCGGGAGGGATTCGAACGACCGGAGCCCTTCACCCTCTCGCGGGATGTGGTGAAGGTGGCCTCGGTGGAGGGGCGGATGCTGGAAGATGGCTACGCCTACGTGCGGATCCGATCCTTCCAGGAACGCACTGCTCGCGACCTGGGCCGCGTTGTCGACGAGCTTGCCGAGGAGAACGGTGGGGAGTTCGACGGCTTCGTGCTCGACCTTCGGGACAACCCGGGTGGATTGCTCGACCAGGCCGTCAAGGTCGCCGACAAGTGGCTCGATGGGGGGCTGATCGTCTATACGCAGGGCAGGGTGGAGAGCCAGCAGCAGGAGTACGAGGCCCACCCCAACGGTGAGAGTCAGTATCCCTTGGTCGTCCTGGTGAACGCGGGAAGTGCCAGCGCGTCGGAGATCGTGGCCGGGGCTCTCCAGGACCATCACCGCGCGCTGCTGCTGGGTGCCGAGACCTTCGGGAAGGGCTCGGTGCAGACGGTCTATCCGCTCGAGGATCACTCCGGTCTGCGACTCACGACCGCCCTGTACTTCACGCCCTCGGGGCGTTCGATCCAGGAGGTCGGAATCGAGCCGGACATCCTGGTAGGGCCGAATCCGCTCCCGGCGAGTGAGCAGGAGGGCGGGGGCATGGAGAGGTTCCGCGAAGAAGACCTCGAGGGCCACTTCACCCAGGAAGAAGCGGTGCCGGATTCCGAGGGCGATTCCGATCCCGAGGAGGGCGCCGCATCCGATCTGGCGCAGGACGTTCAGCTGGCCCGCGCGCTCGAGGTGCTGAAGAGCTGGACCTACTTCGACCGGCTGCGCGAGGCACGCGCCGAATCCGCAGCCGTCCATTCGGCGGACGCAGCGAGCGACGCGCCCACGCCTTAGTTAGCCTGGCCGAGTGGGTGGGTCCGCGCAGCCAGAGCTCCTGGTCCGGCGTGTCTTCAGCGTCAGCGAGCTCGTCTCCGATCTCAAGTCGCTCCTCGAAGACGAGTTCGGGCGCGTCTGGGTGGTGGGCGAGATCAGCAATCTCCACCGCGCCCGCTCCGGCCACAGCTACTTCACGCTGAAGGACGACGAGGCACAGATCCGTGCTGCCCTGTTTCGCGGCGTCGCCCAGCGCCTGCCCTTCGATCCAGAAGACGGTCTCGAGGTCGTCGTCTTCGGGGACCTGACGCTCTACCCGTCCCGTGGCGATCTCCAGATCATCGTGCGGAGCCTCGAGCCCCGGGGGCAGGGTGCATTGCAGCTGGCGTTCGAGCAGCTTCGCGCCCGGCTCGAGGCCGAGGGCCTCTTCGCGCCGGAGCTGAAGCGGCCGCTTCCGGAGTTTCCAGGCCGGGTCGGCGTGGTGACCTCGCCCACGGGAGCCGCGATTCGCGACGTGATCCAGGTGACGGGCCGGTGCTTTCCCTCGATCCCGCTTCTGGTAGCGCCGACCCGGGTGCAGGGCGAGGGAGCCGAGGAGGAGATCGCGGCCGCCCTCGAGCTGGTGGCCGGTCGCGGCGTGGACGTCGTCCTGCTGGTGCGCGGAGGTGGCTCGCTGGAAGACCTCTTCGCCTTCAACACCGAGCGGTTGGCCCGGGCGATTCGCGCCTGTCCCGTCCCCGTGGTGAGCGGCGTCGGACACGAGGTCGACGTGACCATCTCCGACCTGGTGGCGGACGCGCGCGCACCCACACCCTCCGCCGCGGCGGCACTGGCGTTGCCGGACCGCCAGGGCCACGAGACCCGGTTGGATCGAGACCGCCGCCGATTGCGGGCAGCCGCCCTCGGCATCGTCGATCGGGCGGCCAGGCGGCTCGGCCGCGGCCGAGAATCCCTCCGCGCCCACGCTCCCTCCGCTCGTCTGCTGGCGGATCGGGTCCGCTGGGCGGCCGCGCAGAGCGCCTTGCAGCGGGGGATCGGAGCCCATTTCACCAGGAGCGGTGGTCGTCTCGCCGCCGTCTCCGCCCGCCTCGATGCCCTCTCGCCCCTGGCCGTGCTCTCCCGGGGCTACGCCATCGTGTACCGGGAGCCGGAAGGGGTGATCGTGCGTCGAGCGCGGGAGGTTCGCCCCGGGGACGGCCTTCGGCTGAGGGTGGCCGAGGGGGAGATCGAGGCCACCGTGGATGCCACCCGCGAGCTGGGAAAATGATGGAAGTCCTCAATTTCGAAGGATTTTTCTTGATCCTTCGGTTTGACGGAGACCCTGGCCGCCGGTACGATCCGCCCCGCAATGGGAAAGCCCCGCGAACCTGACGGCCGGAACCGAGAAGCTGCCCAGGAGCTATCCTTCGGGAAGGCGCTCGAACGCCTCGAGGAGATCGCGCAGCGTCTGGAGGCGGGAGAGCTGGAGCTCGAAGCCGCCCTCACCGCCTTCGAGGAGGGAGTCGGGCTGGCTCGGCGCTGTGCCGAGCAGCTCAGGGACGCGGAGCGGCGGATCGACGTGCTCACCCAGGAGGACGACGGCTGGAGTGAGCGGGATTTCGAGGCGCCGGAGGACGAGGGGTAGTGGACGTAGACGCCTACTTGACGGAGCGCTCGTCGCTGGTGAACCGCTACCTCGACGAGGTGGTGCCTCCCGCCAGCGAGGGTCCCACCAGCCTGCACGCCGCCATGCGTCACCTGCTCTTTCCCGGCGGCAAGCGGCTGCGACCGGCGCTCGTCTTCGCGGGCTGCGAGGCAGCCGGGAGTCCCGCGGAGATGGCACTGCCGGCGGCGGCGGCGGTGGAGCTGGTGCACACCTACTCCCTCATCCACGACGATCTCCCCTGCATGGATGACGACGACGAGCGGCGTGGCCGACCGACGGTCCACGTCGCGTTCGGCGAAGCGGTGGCCGTGCTGGCCGGAGACGCACTGCTGGCTCGGGCCTTCGGGGTGCTGGCGTCTGGATCCGGAAATCTGGACCCGCAGCGGCGGCTCGCGGCGGTGAGGGAGCTTTCGAGCGCGGCGGATTCGCGAAACCTGGTGGGGGGGCAGGCCGACGACCTGACGTTTCGCGCCGCTCCGGGCGACGCCACTGCGATCGAATCGATTCATCGGCGGAAGTCAGCGGCGCTGATCGCCGCGTCGGTGCTGACCGGCGCCGGGCTGGGCGGAGCCGACCCCCCGCTGCTGGAGCGTCTGCGCTGCTTTGCCGAGGAAGTGGGCGTGGCCTTCCAGATCGCCGATGATCTGCTCGACCAGGAGACGGGGGAACCCTGCTCGTTGGTGCGGGTTCTCGGACCGCAGGGAGCGCGGGCGCGCGCAGAGGAGCTCCTCGAGGTTGCGCTCGCGCGGATCGACGATCTCGGTGAGCGCGGAGAGCCACTCCGCGAGCTCGCGCGCTTCGCGGTGCGGAGAAGCCGATGACAGAACGGAAGCTGCTGGAGGGAATCGGGTCGCCGGAGGATCTACGGCGACTCCCCCGGGAGCAGGTCCAGCAGCTGGCGGACGAGGTCCGCGCCGAGATCATCGAGCGCGTGTCGAAGACCGGTGGTCACCTGGCCTCGAGCCTCGGTGCCGTCGAGCTCATCACCGGCATCCACTATGTCTTCGACACGCCGCGCGACCGGCTGGTTCTCGACGTCGGTCACCAGGGATATCCCCACAAGATGCTGACGGGTCGGCGCACCGACTTCGACCGGATCGGCAAGCAAGGTGGAATCGGCAAGTTCCTGCGACGCCAGGAGTCCGCGTACGATCCGTTCGGTGCCGGCCACGCCGGCACCTCGATCTCGGCGGCCCTCGGAATGGCGCAGGGTCTACAGCACCGGGGTATCGATCACTGCGCCATCGCCTTGATCGGCGACGGCGGCATGACCGCGGGAATGGCCTTCGAGGCCTTGAACCACGCCGGCGCCCTTGGGCAGAAGAATCTGGTGGTGGTGCTGAACGACAACGAGATGTCGATCTCTCCCAATGTGGGCGCGATGTCCTCGTATCTATCTCGCAAGTTGTCGGCGCCCATGGTGCGCCGCATGAAGGGCTGGGCGAAGGAGTTCCTCTCCACCATCCCCGGCGACATGCTCCACTGGGCGCAGAAGGCCGAGGAGTCCCTGAAGGTCTTCTTCTCTCCGGGACTGCTCTTCGAGGCGCTGAACTTCAAGTACGTGGGTCCGATCCAGGGCCACCGCATGGACGTGGTGCTGGAGACCTTCGAGAACGTAAAGGCCATGCTCGCCAATGGCGACGGCCCCATCCTGGTCCACGCACTCACCGCGAAGGGCTACGGCTACGAGCCGGCCCAGAACGATCCGTACAGGTATCACGGGGTCGGCAGCTTCGACGTGGAGTCGGGGAGGGTCCACAAGTCGAAGCCCGGTCCACCCAAGTACCAGAGGATCTTCGCGGAGACGCTGATCCGCCTCGCCAGGGAAGACCATCGCATCGTCGGCATCACCGCCGCCATGGCCGACGGCACCGGTCTCGACCGGTTCTCGCGGGAGTTTCCGGACCGCTTCTACGACGTCGGCATCGCCGAGCAGCACGCCGTGACCTTCGCGGCCGGTCTCGCCACCGAGGGAATGAAGCCCGTGGCCGCGATCTACTCGACCTTTCTGCAGCGAGCCTATGACCAGGTCGTCCACGACGTCTGCCTTCAGAACCTGGACGTCACACTCGCCATGGACCGCGCCGGCATCGTCGGCGCCGACGGTGCCACCCACCAGGGGATGTACGACATCGCCTACCTGCGCCACCTGCCGAACATCATCTGCATGGCGCCGAAGGACGAGAACGAGCTCCAGCACATGCTCCGCACTGCCGTCGAGTACGACGGGCCCGCGGCCGTCCGCTATCCGCGCGGCGCGGGATTCGGAGTGCCCCTGGATCCGGAGCTCAAGGCGATTCCCATCGGCGAGTCCGAGCTCCTGCGCGACGGGGACGACGCTCTGATCGTCGCCTACGGCACCCTGGTGCATCCCGCCCTCGAGGCGGCGGCGGAGCTGTCTGCGGAGGGAATCTCGGCGGCGGTGCTGAACGCGCGCTTCGCGAAGCCCCTCGACGGGGATCGCATCCTCTCGCTGGCGAGCCGCTGCGGGGCGGTGCTGACGGTCGAGGAGCACGGCGGTATGGGCGGCTTCGGAAGCGCCGTTCTGGAGGCCCTCTCCGCCGCGGGTGTGGTCGTGGCATCCCGCTGCCTCGCTGTTCCCGACTGGGTGATCGAGCACGGCGACACGGAGGAGATCCGCCACCGCCTCAGTCTCGACGCCGAGGGAATCGCCCAGGCGGTGCGGAATCTCGTCAATGGATCCGCTTCGGAGGGGCGCTGAAGGGCCCGCGCCTCGACGAGCGAGTCGTCCGCGATGGCCTCGCGGCGACGCGGACCCGAGCCCAGGCCCTGATCCGGAGCGGGCGGGTGCTCGTTGACGACGTCCCGATCGAGAAGCCGGGGACCCGCGTTCGCGAGGAGGCAGCGATCCGCCTGCGAGGTAAGGAGCGTGCCTTCGTCTCCCGCGGTGGCGAGAAGCTCGCCGGCGCTCTGGCAGATCTGGGGATCGATCCCGGCGGCCTTGCCTGTCTGGACCTGGGCGCTTCGACGGGCGGCTTCACCGATTGCCTGCTGCGCGCGGGCGCTCGGCGGGTGGTGGCGGTGGACGTGGGCTACGGACAGCTCGATGCGGGACTGCGCGGCGACCCCCGCGTGCTCGTGCTGGAGCGGACCAATGCCCGCTACCTGGAGGCGTCCTCGGTCCCCGGGCCCATCGATCTGGTGACCATCGACGTCTCCTTCATCTCCACCACACTGCTCCTGCCGCGACTGCCCGAGGTGGCGCCCGGAGCAGAGGTCCTGGTGATGGTGAAGCCGCAGTTCGAGGTCGACCGGAGTCAGGTGGGGAAGGGGGGCGTCGTCCGCGACGAGGCGCTGCGAGCGGCCGCCGCCGATCGCGTGCGCCGGTGCGCCGAGTCCCTCGGCTACCGGCTCGAGAGCCGGGTGGACAGCCGGGTTCCCGGGCCGAAAGGAAACCGGGAGATCTTTCTATGGCTCCGACCCCAGGTGCCCGCGCAAGGAATGGAAAGACAGGGTTAGATTTCAACACGACCAAGGGCGGCCTCTTGAAGCTCCCCATCTATCTCGACAATCACGCCACCACCCGCGTCGATCCACGGGTGGTCGAGGCCATGTTGCCCTTCTTCGGCGAGGACTACGGAAACGCCGCCAGCCACAACCACGTCTTCGGGTGGCGGGCCGAGGCAGCCGTGGAGATCGCCCGGGAGGAGCTGGCGTCGGCGATCGGGGCAGCGGATCCCCACGAGATCATCTTCACGAGCGGTGCCACCGAGAGCGACAATCTGGCGATCCGGGGGGCCACGCCCCAGGGGGGGCACGTCGTCACCGTCGCAACCGAGCATCCGGCGGTGCTCGACACCTGCGAGGACCTGGCGAGGCGGGGAGCTGCGATTTCTGTACTGCCCGTCGATTCGAAGGGAATCGTCGATCCCGAGCGGGTTGCCCGAGCCATCACCGAGCGGACGGCCCTGGTCTCGGTCATGGCCGCGAACAGCGAGATCGGCGTGCTCCAGCGCCTGGAGGAGATCGGTCGGATCTGCCGGGAGCGGGGCGTGCTGTTCCACACCGACGCGGCCCAGGCGGTCGGAAAGATCCCTCTGGATGTGGAGGCCATGGGGATCGATCTGCTCTCGATCTCCGCTCACAAGCTCTACGGTCCGAAGGGAGTCGGGGCGCTCCTGGTGCGACGCAGGAGATCGGACGGAAGACGTCTGCGTCTTCTCCCGCAGCTGCGCGGCGGAGGCCACGAGCGTGGGCTGCGCTCGGGGACGCTGCCGGTTCCGCTGATCGTCGGCTTCGGACGCGCAGTGTCCCTCTGTGTCGCGGAGATGGATGCCGAGGCGAAGCGACTGCTCCGCCTGCGCGCCCGCATGCTGGAGCGGCTCTCGGAGTCCCTCCCGGGCGTCTTCCTCAACGGCCACCCCGAACGACGCCTTCCCGGCAACCTCAACCTCTCCTTCGCGGACGTCGAGGCCGACGCGCTGATCTCGGATCTGAAGGAGGTGGCCGTCTCCACCGGCTCCGCCTGCAGCTCGGCGAAGCCGGAGACCAGCCACGTCCTCCGCGCGCTGGGATATGACGAGACCCGCGTGCGGTCTTCGATCCGCCTCGGCCTCGGTCGCTTCACCACCGCCGAGGAGATCGAGGTCGCCAGCGACGCATTGATCGCCGCCGTTGCCGCGCAAAGAGCGCGCCGAGGGGGGACCCGGCCTTGGCCGTAGCCGGGGACCAGCCGATACCAGGACCGAGTTAGTGGGACAGGCAGGAGCGGGCTAAAGTGCCGAATTCCCCCCCCCGGAGCGTGGAGCCCAACTCGTTGGCGGAACCGAAGAGCAGCAACATCACCTGGCACCGAGGGAAGATCGGCCGTCTGGAGCGCGAGGGGCTGCTGAAGCAGCGGGGCGCGACGATCTGGCTGACCGGACTCTCCGGCTCGGGGAAATCGACCCTTGCGGTGACGACCGAGGCCGCCCTCTTGGAGCACGGACACCTGGCCTACGTTCTGGACGGTGACAACGTGCGGCACGGGCTCAATAGGAACCTGGGATTCTCTCCGGAGGACCGGACCGAGAACATCCGCCGCATCGGCGAGGTGGCGAAGCTCTTCACCGACACCGGGGTGATCGTCTTCACCTCCTTCATCTCGCCCTACCGCGCGGACCGGGACGCGGCCCGTGCGCTCTTCGACGAGGGCGACTTCATCGAGGTCCACCTCGCGGCCTCCGTGAAGACCTGCGAGGAGCGCGATCCCAAGGGGCTCTACCAGAAGGCCCGGGACGGCGAGATCCCCGAGTTCACCGGAATCTCCGCACCCTACGAGGCGCCGGAGAGCCCCGAGCTGGTTCTCGATACCGGAGTTCTGGGCGTCGAGGAGAGCGTCTCGCGGATCATCGAATATCTTCAAGAGAAGGGCTACCTCTCCCCGGATTCCCGACCTGGAACGAGTGCGGGACCTCAGCCCAGGCGCGGAGCAGACCGATGAGGAACCGAGTGCCGGCACCGCAGCACAGTGAAGCGTCGAGGGTGGCTCCGGGAGCTCGCGGGGTCCGCGGGGGCAGGGGAGGGATCCTGCTGCTCGCCCTCCTCTTCGTCGCCAGCGGGTGCGCGAGCTGGATCCCGGGGGAGGGCTCCCAGCCGAGTCCGGCGTTGGAAGACGCGTCTCCCGAGCTCGACTTCCTGGTCGGCCGAGACCTCGAGATGGAGGGACAGCTGGACGAGGCCCTGGCAGCCTATACCAGGGCCCTCTCCAAGGATCCCGAGTCGGTCTATCTCCTGAAGCGGGCGGCGGAGCTGTGCGCCCACCTGAACCGTCTCTCCGAAGCCGTGGTCTACGCGGAGCGGGCTCTGGAGCTCGAGCCGGACAACCAAGCGGTGCGCCTCTTTCTCGGAACCCTCTACCGCTTCCGCAGGGACGTGGCGAGCGCCGAGCGCGTGCTCCGCGACGAGGCCGGGCAGCCGTGGAACGAAGATGCGGCGGTGCTTCTGTACGGCATTTACGCGGACAACCGGAGACTCAGCGACGCGCGGAGCCTCGCCGAGTGGATGATCGACGCCAATCCGGATGGACTGCGCGGCTACTTCGCCCTCGCCGACGCCCATGAGAAGCTCGGCGATCCGGCCGCGTCCGAAGCCACTCTCCGCGCCGGGCTGGAGCGGCACCCTGGAGAATTCGCGCTCTACGCCGCCCTGGCCCGGAGTCGCCGGATGCGCGGGGATCGGGTCGGGGAGATCGCCATCTACCGCGAGGTGCTGGAGATCCACCCGCAGGACCGCAACACCCTTCAGTCCCTTGCCGAGGCCCAGCTCGCCCTGGAGCGGACCGACGAGGCCGTCGAGACCCTGGAGATTCTCGAGTCGCAGTATCCGGAGGATCCGCGTGCGGGGCTGCGGCTCGCGTTCATCGAGTTCGAGCGGGGGAATTTCGAGGTTGCCGCCGAACGCTTCGAGTTGGCCCTGGAGCAGAATCCGGAGGAGTACGAGGTGGTGTACTTCCTCGGCGTGGTGCGCCGGCGCCTCGGTGAGGATGAGGCGGCCATCGCGGCCTTCGACCGGATTCCGATCGGTCACGACCGCTACGCCGAAGCGCGCACCCAGATCGCCGGGATCTACGAGCAACGGGGCGACTTCGAGCGCGCCATCGCCGAGGTGGAAGGGGCCCGGGAGGTCCACGACAGCCGCCCCCTGGATCTCTACCTGGCGAGCCTCCGCGCCAAGGCCGGCGACCTCGACGGCGCCCTCGCCTTCCTCCAGCAGCTCCTGGACGAGTCACCCGACGACGCCGAGATTCTCTACAACATCGGGGTCATCCACGGAGAGGCGAAGCAGATCGACGAGGCGATCCACTACATGCAGATCGTCCTCGGCATGAATCCGGATCACGCCGGCGCACTCAACTACGTGGGCTATACCTGGGCCGAGCAGGGGACCCATCTCGACGAGGCCGAGGCGATGATCTCTCACGCCCTCGAGCTTCGCCCCGACGACGGCTACATCACCGACAGTCTGGGATGGGTCTACTTCATGCGCGCGCGCCCCTTGATCGAGCGAGGGGAGATCGAAGCGGCGCAGGTCTTTCTCGACCGGGCGGTGGATGAGCTGCAGCGGGCGGCAGAGCTCACCGGCGGCGATCCGGTGATCTCGGAGCATCTGGGCGATGTCTACCTGCTTCTGGATCAGAAGGAGCGGGCACTCTCGATGTACGAGGAGGCGCTCCAGCTCGCGCCCCGCTTCAACGAGCAGCCCCAGCTTCGCGAGAAATACGAACGCCTGCGCGAGGAGCTGGGGGCGCGGTGAAGCGCGCCGCGCTGGCGCTTGCCGCGGCGCTGCTGCTCCAGATCGGCTGTCGCACTCTGCCTTCGCAAGTGGTGCAGCTGGCCGTCGACGATCCGCGTCCACACGCCCTGCTGGCCGCTTGGAGCGCTCGCGCCGCTGAGCTGCGCTCGCTCCGGGGCTCGGCGCGCGTTTCCCTCGACGGCGCACACGGTGCGTCCTTCGCGCGCCAGCTGCTGGCGTTGGAGCGGCCGGCGCGGCTTCGGGTGGAGGTGCTCGGCCTGCTGAACCAGCGGATCGCGGTGCTCGCGACCGACGGGGAGCGCTACGACCTCTACCGCTCCGAGAGCGGCGCGGTGGAGAGCGGCGAGATGCGGCCGAGTGTGCTGTGGGAGGTGTCGGGCGTTCCCCTCACGCCCGAGGAGGCGGTGGGGGTGCTGCTCGGCGCTCCGCAGATGCAGCGTCCGGGAGGGGAGATCACCGGCGCCGTCGAGAGCCCGGATGCCGGGGTGCGCTTCGAGATCCGAGGATCCGATCTCTACTGGACCGTGCTCGAGTTCGATGCCCAGGAGCTCTTGTCCGGCTACGAGCTCGCCGGTCCTGAGGGAACTCTCTTCCAGGTGCGCTACCGCGACTACCGGGAGGTGGCCGGCACCCGCTTCGCCCACCGGGTCGAGCTCGACTTCCCGTTCTCCGAGGTCCACGCGGAGGTGCGGTTCGGCGGCGTTCAGCTCAACCCGGTGTTTCCCGAGAGCATCTTCCGACTCGAGCTCCCGGAGCGTGTATTCTCCCCGCCGGGGGAGTCACCCGAATGAGGAAACGGCTGTACCTGGCCGCGCTCGCAATCGGAGCCGTGGCGCTCGCCGCCTGCACGAACAACCCCTATCCGGACGAGGACTCTGCCCGCAAGATCCTCTATTCCGCCATCGGTGAGCCGCCGAAGACGCTGGATCCCGCAGTGGCCTACTCCACGGCCGACCATGCGGTGACCGGGCCTGTCTACGAGACGCTGCTCGAGTACCACTTCCTGATTCGGCCCTACACACTGATTCCGGGCATCGCCACGCGGGTGCCGGCGGCGCGGCATTTGCCTGACGGGCGCGTCGCCTACCGCTTCGAGCTGCGCGACGACCTGCTCTATCAAGACGACCCGTGCTTCGCGCTGGGGGGCGAGGGGCGCGCGACGCGCAGGGTGCGCGCGGCCGACGTGGTCTTCGAGCTGATGAGGATCGCCGATCCGGAGGTGAACAGCCCCGTCGTCACCACCTTCTGGAAGATCGTGGGGATGCGTGAGTTCGGGGAGCGTCTCGCCGGGCGGCGCAAAGCGGACCCCGACTTCGCGGCGCTCCGCATCGATCGACAGTACCAGGCGGTCGGCCCCGTCGAGGGGCTGCGCGTCTTCTCCGACACCGAGCTCGAGATCGTGCTCACCGCGCCCTATCCGCAGATGCTCTACTGGTTTGCCATGGAGTTCACCACGCCGGTGCCGTGGGAGGCGGTGGACTACTACGACGGCGAGGAGGGACGCGACGCCTTCGCCGAGCATCCGGTGGGCGCCGGGCCCTTTCGCCTGGTGCGCTACCAGAAGCGCAGCCGGATCGTGCTGGAGAAGAACCCCAATTGGTACGGGATCCGTCATCCCGAGGCGAAGGCGCCCGCGGCCACCTACCCGAGCGAGGGGGAGCCGGGAGACGAGCAGCTGGGGCGGCTGGATCCGGCCTACGTGGGGAGACCCCTGCCCTTCATCGAGCGCGCCGAGCTCCGCTACGAGAAGGAGACGATCCCCGCCTTCAACAAGTTCCTGCAGGGCTACTACGACGCCTCGGGAGTCATCCAGGAGAGCTTCGACAAGATCGTCCACGAGGGAAACCTGTCGGCCGAGATGCAGGCGATCGGAATGCGTCTGGAGAAATCCGTCGCGCCCTCGATCTACTACCTGGGGTTCAACATGGACGATCCAGAGGTCGGTCGCCAAGCGGGCGAGCGGGGCCGCAGGCTGCGCCAGGCCATGAGCCTGGCCGTGGACGTTCGCGAGTTCACCCGGATCTTCGCGAACGGCCTTGGTATCCCTGCCCAGACGCCGATTCCCCCCGGCATCTACGGCTACGAGGAGGGCTACCGCAATCCCTACCGGCAGGTGGATCTGGCGCGTGCCCGGCGGCTGCTGGCCGAGGCGGGGTACCCGAACGGCGTCGATCCCGGGACGGGCAAGCCCCTGCAGCTCAGCTTCGACACCGGCGATACCAGTGCACGGGGGCGGCTTCGCTACCTCTTCTTCGTCGAGGCGTGGAAGAAGATCGGGCTGGACGTCGAGATTGCGGCCACCAGCTACAACCAGTTCCAGGACAAGGTGCGAAGGGGCGCCTACCAGATCTTCTTCTGGGGCTGGGTCGCGGACTACCCCGACCCCGAGAATTTCCTCTTTCTGCTGTGGGGACCGATGGCGCGCAGCGTCAGCGCCGGGCCCAACACGGCGAACTTCTCCGATCCGCGCTTCGACGAGCTGTTCCTGGAGATGCGCGATCGCCCCAACGACCAACGCCGCATCGAGCTGATCCGGGAGATGCGGGCAATCCTCGAGCGGGAGCGCCCCTGGATCGAGCTCTTCCATCCCGAGTCCTATGGCCTCTACCAGCCCTGGCTGGCCAACGTCAAGCCCCTCGGAATGTCGTTCTCGACCCTCAAGTACGAGGATGTCGATCCGGAGCTGCGCGCGCGGCTGCGCGAGGAGTGGAACCAGCCGGTGGTGTGGCCGGCCTACGCCATGATGGGCTTGGTGGTGGTCCTGGTGGTCCCAGGCGTGGTGACCTTCTTCCGGGAGAGGCAGTGATGCTGGCCTTCGTGGTGCGCCGCATCGCCTACGGCTTCCTGGTGGTGCTGGGGGTGCTGCTCTTCCTCTTCGTGCTCTTCTTCGGCGCGGTGACGCCCGAGGACATGGCCCGGCGGGCGATCGGCGAGAAGGCTCCGCCCGAGGCCGTCGCCCAGTGGATCACCAATCACGGCTACGACAGACCGCGCCTCTGGAACCCCGAGGATCCCACCGACACCCTGCTCTTCGACCACTTCCGGAGCATGCTCAGCTTCGACTTCGGGCGCAGCGATGCCGACGACGTGCCCATCGCCAGGCGCCTGCGCGAGGGGATCGGGCCGAGCCTCTCCCTCACCATCCCGCTCTTCCTGCTGGGACTCGTGCTGGGCATCGCGCTCTCGCTCTTCGTGGCCTACTTCCGCGACACCTACATCGACACGATGGGCGTCGCTCTCTGCGTGCTGGGCATGAGCGTCTCCATCGTGATCTACATCATCGGCGGGCAGTACCTGATCGGGAAGCTGCTCCGATGGTTTCCGATCTCGGGCTTCGATTCCTCACCCGCGGTGATTCTGCGCTTTCTCGCGCTCCCCCTCACCGTGGCGCTCGCGGCGGGGATCGGGGAGTCGGTGCGCTTCTACCGCACCATCTTCCTGGAGGAGACCAACCGCGATTACGTGCGCACCGCACGGGCCAAGGGCTGCGGCGACGGTCGGGTGATGTCCCGTCACGTGCTCCGGAACGCGATGATCCCCATCCTGACCCGGGTGGTGATGGCCATCCCCTTCTTGTTCACTGGCTCGATCCTGCTCGAGTCCTTCTTCGGGATCCCCGGTCTCGGCTCGATCACGGTGGACGCCATCAATGGAAACGACTTCGCGACCCTGCGTGTGATGGTCTTCATCGGATCGCTCGCCTTCATCGCGGGGCAGATTCTCACCGACGTGAGCTACGCGCTGGTGGACCCGCGCGTGAGGCTCGGCTAGGGGAGGGGAAGCGCTGGAGCCCCACGTCATCTCGAATCTCGTGGTCGGCCTGCTGCTGGTAGCTGGCGCCTGGGCGCTGTGGGTGGCGGGGCACAACCGCCTGTGGCGTGAAGCCGGCCGCGAGGTGGTCCGGCGTCGTCCCCTGGCGCTGGCGATGGTGTGCCTCTTCGTGGTGACGGCGCTGCTCGACGCGACCTCGTGGGTCGGCGGTAGCGGGGCGCCGGACGGCGGTGACCTGGTATCACTGCACAAGCCGCGCTCGATGATCGATCGCGCCTTCCCGATCGATTTCCAGGAGCGCAGCTACTCGGCGCCGCTCGCCCGGACGGAGTTCTACGGCGGCGCACCGCTGCTTCACCCCGGCAAGCACCTGCTGGGAACCGACATCATCGGGCGCGATGTCCTTCACCTGACGCTGAAGGGCACCCGCGTGGCAATGCTGATCGGCGGGCTCACCACGCTGATCGTGATCCCCCTGGCGCTGCTCTTCGGGGTCACGGCGGGCTACCGGGGCGGGCGTGTGGACGACGCGGTCTTCTTCCTGATCTCGACGCTCGCCGCCATACCCGGGCTGCTCCTGCTGATCGCGCTGATCACCGTGCTGGGCCGCGGGCCGGTGCAGGTCTGTGTGGCGCTCGGGATCACGGGCTGGGTGGGGCTCTGCCGCCTGGTGCGCGGCGAGACGCTGAAGCTCCGCGAGCTCGACTACGTGATGGCGGCGCGCGCGCTCGGGGTGTCGGAGGCGCGCATCGTCTTCCGCCACGTGCTCCCGAACCTGATGCACCTGGTGGTGATCACCTTCGTGCTGCTCTTCTCGGGCCTGGTGCTCTCCGAGGCCGTGCTCTCCTGGCTCGGCATCGGGATCGACGGGTCGTGGGGGCAGATGATCGACCAGGCGCGCGACGAGCTCTCTCGCGATCCCGCCATCACCTGGAACCTCCTCTCGGCATCCACCGCTCTCTTCCTGCTGATCCTAGTCGTGAACCGCGTCGGCGATGCCGTGCGCGACGTGCTCGACCCGCGCACGGTGCGGGAGATGTGGTGAGCGAGCGGGTCCTGGAGGTCCGGAACCTGCAGACCGCGTTTCCCGGTCCGGCGGGACCGATCCCGGTGGTGGACGGCGTGACCCTCCACGTGGAGCGGGGCGAGGTGCTCGCGCTGGTGGGCGAGTCGGGCTGCGGGAAGTCGATGACCGCGTTCTCGCTGCTCCGGCTCGTGCCCAAGCCGGGCCGCGTGACGCGGGGAAGCGTGCGCCTGGACGGGCACGACGTCCTGGCTCTCTCGGTCCCGGAGCTGCGTGCCATCCGGGGCCGCGACGCGGCGATGATCTTCCAGGAGCCGATGACCAGCCTGAACCCCGTGCAGACCGTCGGTGTCCAGGTGGTCGAGGCGATCCGTCTGCACGAGCGCGTTTCGAAGGCCGCGGCCCGCAGCCGCACCGTCGCGCTCTTCGAGCGCGTGGGTATCCCGGATCCCGGTGCGCGCTTCGACGCCTACCCGCACCAGCTCTCGGGGGGGATGAAGCAGCGGGTCATGATCGCCATGGCGCTCTCGAGCCAGCCGAAGCTGCTGATCGCCGACGAGCCGACCACGGCGCTCGACGTCACCATCCAGGCGCAGATCCTCGACCTGCTGCGCGAGCTCCAGCGCGAGACCGGCATGGCGATCCTGCTCATCACCCATGATCTGGCGATCGTGAACGAGCTGGCAGACAGGGTGGCGGTGATGTACGCGGCGAGACTCGTCGAGGAGGGAACCCGCGAGGCGATTCTGGGGGATGCCCGCCATCCCTACACGCGTGGGTTGCTCTCCTCGATGCCCGCGCTGGCGCGGCGCGGGGAGCCCCTGACCGAGATCCCCGGCACGGTTCCCGCGCCGGAGGAGTGGCCGCGCGGCTGCCGCTTCGCCTCGCGCTGCCCGCGAGCCATCGAGCGGTGCCCGTTGGAGCCACCCGGCGAGTTTGCGCTCGCCGACGATCACCTGGTGCGCTGCCACGTGGTGCAACAGGAGGAGGCGCCGTGAGCGGCCCCGGGGCGCTCCTGCGCGTGGAGGGGCTGCGGACCTGGTTTCCGATCCGGCGCGGAATGCTCCAGCACACGGTGGGCTGGGTGCGCGCCGTGGACGACGTATCCTTCGAGGTGGTGTCGGGTCGCACCCTGGCGCTGGTGGGGGAGTCGGGCTGCGGCAAGACCACCGTGGGCCTCTCGATCCTGAGACTCGTGGATCCCCAGGCCGGACGCGTGCTGTTCGACGGGGACGATCTCGCTGCTCTCTCCGACCAGGAGATGCGCGCCCGGCGCCGCGCGATCCAGATCGTATTCCAGGATCCCCTGGGATCACTCGATCCGCGGATGCGCGTGCGCGACGCCATCGCCGAGGGCATGCAGTCGTTCGGAATCGGAGCCAGCGAGTCGGAGCGCACGGATCGCGTCGCCGCCCTCCTCGAACGGGTTCAGCTCGACCCACGGCAGATGTGGCGCTATCCGCACGAGTTCTCCGGTGGCCAGCGGCAAAGGCTCTGTATCGCCCGCGCTCTCGCCGTCGAGCCCCGGCTGGTCATCTGTGACGAGGCCGTCTCTGCCCTCGACGTCTCCATCCAGGCACAGATCCTGAACCTGCTCGGCGAGCTCCAGGAGGATCTGGGTCTGACCTATCTCTTCATCACCCACGATCTCAGCGTGGTGCGCTACCTGGCTGACGAGGTGGCGGTCATGTACCTGGGACAGATCGTCGAGCAGGGAGGGACGGAGCGGATCTTCGAGGCCCCCCAACATCCCTACACCCGCGGGCTGCTGGCGGCGGTGCCCTCGGCGGATCCGCAGCGGCGCAGCACCGCCGTCCGGGTGCTCGGCGATGTACCGTCTCCTGCCAACCCGCCGGCCGGCTGCCGCTTCCACACCCGGTGTCCGGAGGCCTTCGACCGCTGCAGCGAGGAGGCACCCGACCTCTTCACCGTCGAGGGCGGCAGGAGTCGCTGCTTCCTGAGTGGCTGACCAGCGAAGCCCCCGGGGGAAATGAATGCGACTCAAGCTTTCGTCACCGATTCGCCGATGACCGTAATCGGTGCAGCGTGGAGGCGAGCTTGCCCGACAGGACGAAGCTTGGGGATCTGCTGGTCGAAGCGGGGCTCATCGACGAGTTCCAGCTCGCTGCGGCCCTCGGTGAACAGTCGCGCTGGGGCAATCGCCTGGGTGAGACACTGGTCCAGCTGGGATACCTCACCGAAGTGGAGCTGGTGCGGACCCTGTCGCGTCAATACGGAATCCCCGGTGTCCATCTCGAGGGAAAGCAGATCGAGCCGGAGGTCCTGGCTCTGCTGACGGTCGAAGTGGCGGAGGAGTACCGCTGCATTCCGCTGTTCAAGAAGCGGGTCAGCGGCGGGGAGGTCCTCTACCTCGGGATGGCGCATCCCGAGGACCTTCGCATCATCGATGACGTGAGCTTTCGGGCGGGGCTGCCGGTCCGACCCGTCGTGGTCGGCCCGGTCCAGATCAACGTCGCGATTGGCGCCTTCTACCGCGGGGAGGGCCCCCGCCCCATCGAGGCCGATCATGGTGCCTCGGCCCTCGCCGAGACGCCGCTGCCCGATGGCGACACGGCCCCGGTCTTCAGCGATCTGCCGCAGGTGGTCTCCGAACCCTCTGGAGAGGCCGGGTCTGCAGCGGAGAGCGAGGGCGGCGGTGCGGCGAGCCGCGACTTCGACGGGGACGTGATGACAGCACCCCTCCAATCGGTCTCGAAGCCGCGAGAGGTGCCCACCCGCGAGATTCTCCACGCCCTCACCCAGCTTCTGATCGAGGATGGCGTCGTGAGTCGCGCGGAGCTGATGGAGCGCATTGCCGCCAACAAGAAGCGCTCCGCGAGCTGACTTGACACTCTGCCGGGCGGGGGTCACGATGCGGCGCGCTCCCCATCCAGGAGAGATTCATGCGTCTCGAGTATCGCATCGAGCTCGACAAGATCGAAGTTCCCCGCTTCTCGGTGGAGGCTGTCGAGGGGATCGGGAAGGTCTTCACCCTCGCGACGCTGGTATTGAATGTCCTGGACAACAAGAAGACCGTGGAACTCGTCTTCCACGGTCTGAACCCCGACGACCCCGAACGAAAGATCGAGGCGTTCAAGAGGATCATCGAGAGCGCATCGACGACCCAGGACCTCGAGTACCGGGAGGGAAAGGGCGGAGCAGTCCCGGGCTCCTCCTCCTACTACCAGTGGCTCACTCTGGAGAGGGTTTCCTGACCGGAGGATCGACGCCGGGGCCGGGCCCGCGGATTCCCGCGCCGCTCCAGCGATGGCGACGCGCCAGACTCATCGCGACCAGGCGCTCGAGCGCGCGGCGGTTGCCGCCTGGGAAGGGGTGCTCGGCCAGGTAGCGTGCGAAGGCGCGGCAACGGGCATCGTTGGGGAACGCATCGGGAAGTGAGGCGTTGAGCTGCGCCAGCGCTCGGAGGCGCCGCTTCGGGCCGAGGCGGCGCGGGAATCGCACCCCCTCCAGGTCGATCAGCCGAGGGACCAGACGCCCATCCTTCTCCTCCAGGAAGATATGGGTGGATTTCAGGTCGCCGTGATCGATCCGACGGCGGTGCAAGGTCGCGACCAGGCCGGCGAGGGCCTCCAGCACGGCCTCGCGATCGCCGTGGGAGGCGGCATCGCACGCGTCCGGGTGGGAACGCAGGTCTTCGAGCAGCACTGCCGATCCCGCGACCAGGCACCCTCGCTTCGATTCCACGAATGCCAGAGGACCGGCCGCCCCCACGCCCCGGGCGATCAGCCCGTGCCCCCCCAGCCAGGCCCGCCGCGCCGCCGAGCCGCGCACGATGTCGACGAGTCCCCGGGCGAGTCCGCGGAAGGGCACCTCCTTGATCACCAGGCGTCGTCCCGCGACCTCGACGGCGGTGATGTGAGAGCGCTCGTCGCTCTTGAGCAGATGCCGGCCGCCGGCCGCCAGCGCCTCGCGGTGCGCCGCGAGGACCTGGCGGACCTCGGCTTCCGGAAGCTCGCGCAGCCGCATGCCGCCTCCCTCCGCCAGTCGGAGACGGGCGTAGAGTCGGCCCGGACGCAGAGAGCGGCGGGTGCGACTGCGGCCGTGACGAGCCGCGCGGGCGCTGGCGGCGGTGCCCACGGCGCGAAGGGCCGCGCGAGCGGCCGGATCGAAGGGTGGAGTGACGCCCAGGGCCGCTGCCCGCAGCCGCATCCGATCCGCCAGGCTGGCGTGCCGCCAGAGCGAGTAGTCGAGGTCGCCGAGGTCGCGGTGGCGGGCCCTGGGCGAGCGGCTGCGACGAGCGCGCTGCAGGTCGAGCAGCACGGGACCCGCGTCGGTCCAGAGTACGTTCCCGCCGTGAAGGTCCCGGTGGATGAATCCGGCATCGTGGATGCGGGTCACGAGAGTGCCGAGACGGCGGAGTGCATCCCATCGGGTGGTGGCGGATTCTCCCAGCGCCGTCGCGAAGGGACGCCCATCCACGAAGGACATCGCCAGGAGCCGATCGCCGCCCGGCAGGACGCCCAGTGCGAGCGGCGCGGGTACCGGGAGCCCCGCCCCGTGCAGGGCCGTGAGGATGCGCCACTCCCGCTCCACCGGGCTGCGTCCCAGCCGGACCTTCAGCCGTTCGCGCAGGGGGTGGCGGCCACTGCTGACGCGGAACTGCTTGACCAGAAGATCGCCGCCGCCGTGGTCTTCGAGCTGGATCAGTCGCCGGCGCGGGTTGTCGCGGAGCAGCGTCCCCTCGACGCAGCTCTCCGGTAGTTTTGCAGCGCTGCCGACAGCGTCGCTGACGCGGTACCAGCGAATCCGCTGGCTCCAGCGGCGCGCCCGATCGTAGAGGCCGAGGAGCGCGCGCACGTGTTCAGGCCAGCTCTGCGCCTCGGCTCGTCGGCGCGCCGAGGCGCCGAGCTGCTCTCGCGCCGCCGGGTCCGCCAGCACCTCCAGCGCCCCGGCGAAGCCCGCGAAGTCCTCGGGATCGTCGATGACCAGGCCCGCCTCGCCGAGCCAGCGCGCGGCTCCGTTGGCGCCGCTCGTCACCACCGCGAGTCCCGCAGCCGCCGCCTCCAGGCAGACGTTTGCGAAGGAGTCGTAGCGGGTCGGAAGGATCAGTGCGTCGGCGGCGGCGTACACCTCCTCCATATCGCTGCGTTGGCCGAGAAAGCGCACGCGGTCTCCGACTCCGAGCTCGTCGGCCAGCCGGCGCCAGGGAGCCGGGTTGTCCGCGCCCACCACCCACAGCTCTGCGTCGGCGGGGCCGCCCCTGGCGAGCGCGCGCAAGGCGGTGTCGAGACCCTTGCGGTGGAATCCACTTCCGACCAGGAGCCAGACGGGACCCGCGCGCCAACCCAGCGACTCGCGGACCCGCTCTCCCACCGCATTTCGCCGGCCGGGATGGAAACGCTCCAGATCCACGCCGTTGGGGATCACGGCGAGGCGATCGATGGGAACACCGTGGCGCGCGACCAGCTGGTCCCGAACCATCTCCGAGTTGCACTGGACCATCTGACTGGGGTCGCGGAATACACCGCGCTCGATGGCGAGCAGCGTCAGGTGCCGGGGTGAGAGCCGCCGTGCCCGAAGGCCGAGGCCGGAGTAGGCCTGCTCCATGTAATCGGCGTGGCTTCCGCCCCCGGCACGGTAGAGATCCTGGTGCCGGGTCCTCGAGAAGGAGTGCACGACGTCGAAGCTTCCCCGCGGTGCGGCCCGGGCCGCAGCTCGTGAGAAGCCGATCACGCGCAGTGGCTGCCAGCCGGCCGGTGACGCGAGCCGGTGGAGGTGGATCCCCACTTCTGCAGCGGAGCGCGGCTCCTGCGGCGGGTCGACCCTTCGGGCGAAGACGTGGACTTCCTCCCCGGCCTTCGCCAAGCCCCGGGCGACCTGCCAGGCCGTCGCCTCCACCCCGCCGCCGGCGGGGTCGAAGCGCTCGATGATCAGGGCGATTCTCATCCGCGAGCGGGGTGCTCTGCAGGCCGGAGCGAAATGCTCGAAGGGGGTAGACCCATCGCGCGAGGGTACTATATTGCCGGCGCCTGAAGCGATCGATGGCCGGGATCTCTCTCGCTCCAGCCGGTGTCAGTGCGGGGTGGTGGACATCTTCATGCAGGTCTTCATACGCGGTATGGCAGCAGAGGCGGCGGTCCCTTGATCGAGGCGCGCGGAATCTCGAAGCGATACGGCGATCTGCTGGCCGTGGACAATGTCTCTTTCTCGGCCGAGAGCGGCGACGTGATCGGTTTCCTCGGACCCAACGGGGCCGGAAAGACCACGACCATGCGCATCCTCACCGGCTTCATCCCGGCGAGCGACGGAACGGCGCAGATCGCGGGTCACGACATCTTCGAGGATCCTCTCGCCGCGCGCCGCGCGGTCGGCTACCTGCCCGAGGTTCCGCCCCTCTACCCGGAGATGGACGTGGTCGGCTACCTCCGCTACGTGGCGACGCTCAAGGACGTTCCCCGTTCCAAGCGCAAGGCCGCCGTCGAGCGGGCCGTCGAGCGCTGCGGTCTGGAGGAGGTTCATCGCAGGGTGATCGGATCCCTCTCCAGGGGGTACCGGCAGCGGGTCGGCCTGGCGCAGGCCATCGTCCACAACCCGAGCGTGCTGATCCTCGACGAGCCGACGGTGGGCCTCGATCCGATCCAGGTCCGCGAGATCCGCGCGCTGATCGCCGACCTGACTTCGGCGGAACAGGCGGAAGGGGCGCGCACCGTGGTGCTCTCGACCCATATCCTCGCCGAGGTAGAGGCGATCTGTCGCCGCGTGATCCTGATCAACGCCGGACGCAAGGTGGTCGATTCGCCCCTCGCTGAGCTGACCCAGGGCGGAAAGCGGCTGGAAGACATCTTCGCCCGCGCGACCACGGCGGACGACGCCGCCGGACCGCGAGAGGAGGAGGGATGAGGCACGTCGGCGCCATTGCCGGTCGCGAGCTCAAGTCGCTCTTCGTCTCCCCGGTCGCCTACGTGGTGCTGACGCTGTTCGCGGTGCTGGCGGGATTCTTCTTCCTGGCGAGTGTGCTCAGCTTCGACAGCAACGTCGCTCAAGCCCAGCAATTCCAGGCCTTCGATTTCCTGCGCGAGCTCAACCTGAACGACCATCTGATCGCACCCTTCTTCCAGGTGATGTGGATCGTCATCCTCTTCCTGGTGCCGGGGATCACCATGGGCCTGTTCGCCGCCGAGAAGGCCAACGGCACCCAGGAGCTCCTGCTCACCAGTCCGATCACGATCTGGGAGCTGGTGATCGGCAAGTACCTGGCGGCTGCGGTCTTCGTCATCCTGCTGATCGCGGTTCTCGGCCTCTTCGCGGGAATCGTGTTTCTCTACGGTGAGCCCGAGGTCGCCAAGACCCTCTCGGGCCTGCTGGGTCTGCTTCTGGTGAGTCTGACCTACGCCGCGGTGGGCGCCTTCGCGTCCTCGGTGACGCGGAACCAGCTGATCGCCTTCTTCCTCGCCCTGGTGCTGCTGCTGATCCTCTGGCTGCTCTCGGTGGTCGCAGACCTGGGGGCTGCCGGGGGCGCCGTCACCACCAACTCCACGGTCTCGCAGATCCTGCGATACCTCTCCTCGGCGGACCGCTTCGAGCAGATGGTCCAGGGTCTGGTCGACACCCGGGATCTCGCCTACTTCGGGTTCATGATCGGGATCTTCCTGTTGCTGGCGAAGGCATCCGTCGAATCCGTGAGGTGGCGCTGAGATGCGAGGATACGCGAGCTTGATCGGCTGGCTCGGCGGTGTCGCGATCCTCTTCGGACTGCTGAGTCTCCTGCTCCAGCTCTTCTCCGGCACGCCGATGCTCGGCTCGGATCTCTGGTGGATCCTCGGCAACTTCCTGGTCGGTGCCGTGCTCCTGGCGGTCGCCCTGGTCTCCAGCCTGGATTCCCTGCGCGAGCGCCTGCGCTCGGATGAAACCCGGCGTGCGGGCAAGTACGGTACCAGCGCGCTGCTCTCCACCGCCCTGGGCATCGCCCTCCTGGTGATGCTGGCCTTTCTCTCCACCCGCTACTACGCCCGCTGGGACTGGACGGAGGTGGGCTCCCACTCTCTTTCCTCCCAGACCCTGAATCTGCTGAAAGGACTCGAGCGGGATGTCGAGGTCACGGCGTTCTTCTCGGCCATTAACGCCCCTCCCGCCCGGGAGCTTCTGGACCGCTACAGCTACGTGAGCGACCGCTTCAAGGTCCGCTTCGCCGATCCCCAGGCGCAGCCCGGTCTGGTGCGCGGTCTGGGCATCTCGCCGGAGCGGCTCGAAGGCGGGCTGATCCACATCACCATTGGCGAAGAATCCACGGACGTGACGGAGCTCAGCGAGGAGAAGCTCACCAACGCGATCTTGAAGCTCACTCGGCACGAGCAGAAGAAGGTCTACTTCCTGATCGGGCACAATGAACGCCGGGTCGAAGGCGAGGGGGCGGACGGCTCCGAGGGCTTCGCCTTCGCCAAGAACGCACTCGAGAACGAGAACTACCAGGTTCAGACCCTGCTGCTGGCGGCAAAGGGTGAGGTCCCCGAAGACGCCGACGTGGTGATCCTGGCGGGTCCTACGCGGCCCCTTCACGAGATCGAACACAAGGCGCTCGACCGCTACCTCGAGCAAGGCGGGGCGCTGCTGGTGCTGCTGGATCCCCGGGCCAAGACCGACGTCTACGAGGACCTGGCGCGCTGGGGCGTCGAGGTGGGAGACGACGTGATCGTCGATCGGGTGCAGGGCCTGTTCGGCCGCCCGGTGTCTCCGCTCGCCGCGCAGTACGGCGATCATCCCATCACCCGGGAGCTCCGCGACGCGACCCTCTTCCACGTGGCGCGAAGCGTCCGGCCCGAGGACGGGGGGACGGGAGACTGGACGACCCTGATCCTGACCAGCGAGGCCTCCTGGGGCGAGCGCGACCTGGACCGCTTCTTCTCGGCCGGGCAGGCCGAGTTCGGCGGTGACGATCTCGCAGGCCCCGTCCCGGTGGCCGTGGCCGGGACTCTGAGGCTGGCGGCTGGCGCCGAGGAAGGCGAGGGGGGGTCTCCCGACCAGGAGGGAGACGGCGGCGCGGAATCGAAGCAGGGGCCCGAGGCACACCTGGTCGTGATCGGTGACTCGGACTTTGCGGCCAACCAGCTGATCGGTGAATTCCGCAACCGCGATCTCTTCGTGAATGCGGTGAACTGGCTGCTCGGCGACGTGGAGGCCATCTCGATCCGGCCCGAGCAGGCACGGGCCAGCCGCATGCAGCTCTCTGGCGAGCAGTTCCTGCAAATCCGCTACCTGTCGCTCTTCGTGCTTCCGCAAGCGATCGCCGTCTTCGGTGTCTTCGCCTGGTGGTCGCGGCGGCGAGCGCCTGGTCGCTGACTGAGGCCGGGCTCCGATGAACCCGCGCAACACCGTGATCCTCGCCCTGATCGTCGCCGCCCTGGGCGCGTTCCTGTACTTCTACGAGATTCGCGGCCAGGAGAAGCGCGCAGAGGCGGAGGAGGCGGCCAAGCGCCTGTTCAAGGGGGTTTCCGCCGAGGAGATCGACAGCATCGTCGTGGTCGCCAGCGGGGGAGAGCGGGTCCGCCTGGAGCGCTCCGAAGACGGCTGGCGCATCACCGAGCCGGTGCACTTTCCGGCCGACCCGATTCGCAGCGACAGCCTGGCCTCCTCCCTCGCCAGCCTGTCCAGCGAAGCCGTCTTCGATGAGCCGGAGCCCCTGGAGGAGTACGGAATCGGCGCCGATCCGAGCATCCGCTTCTGGGTCGGCGATCTGGAGCACGCGCTCTACGTCGGGGACAAGACGCCTCTCGGAGGCAACACCTATGTCAAGACCGGAGAGGGGCCGCAGGTCTACGCGGTCAAGAGCTATCACGCCACCTCACTGACCAGATCGTTGGATGAGCTTCGCGATTCGAAGATCCTGGATTTCGATCGCGATGCGATCGATCGCATCGAAGCGAAGTGGCCCGGCGGCGGCGTGGTTCTCGAGAAGGTCGAGGAGGGCTGGAGGCTGCTCGAGCCCCTGGAGACGATGGCCGACACGGACACCGTCAACGATCTGCTCTCGAGTCTCAAGTTTCTCCGCGCCGACGGCTTCATCGACGACGTTCCGTCGGACGCCGAGGTGGGCCTCGACGCACCGGCATTCGAGGTCGAGCTGGTCTCCGCGGCGAGCGGAGAGGGGGAGGCGCCCACTCGAACCCGGTTGGCGATCGGGGCGACGCGCGACGGAACGCACCGCGCCGTGCGGGGATCGGTGGAGAACGCTCTGTACCAGATCGCTGAAAATCGGCTCGAGGATTTCCCGCGCACGGTGGCCGCCTATCGCTTCAAGGAGCTCGCCGATTTCGATGCTTCCGATGCCGTTCGCTTCGAGCTGATATTCCCAGCAACGGGAGAAGACGCACTCCATCTGGTCAGTGGCGAACTCACCGAGGAGGGCTGGACGACGACGCCGGAGACCATGGCGGACGGCAAGGCCTCTCAGATGATCACGGCGCTCTCCAGCCTGACCGCCGTCGACATCGTC
>Ga0307423_1000265_pt1 | contig 35460 bp, 44 predicted proteins | sample SalMarWE160310MG_FD_202154 | JGI IMG/M metagenome (GOLD analysis project Ga0307423, IMG submission 202154) | Salt marsh sediment microbial communities from the Plum Island Ecosystem LTER, Massachusetts, United States - WE1603-10 | ecosystem: Environmental > Aquatic > Marine > Intertidal zone >... | reverse complement strand
ATAACTTTTGTTGTATCTGCTTTTGCAGAAACAAACAGGCTTCCTTTTGATCTTCCGGAAGCTGAACCGGAACTTGTTGGTGGATTTCACACGGAATACAGCAGCATGAAATTTGCAGGTTTCTTTTTATCGGAATATGCAAATATGACAATCGCCAGTGCTTTCATCGTTACACTTTATCTGGGCGGTTGGCAAATTCCTTATATAGATCTGCTCGGTTTACCGGCAGGAATTGTAATTGTACTGCAAGTAGGTGCATTCATTTTTAAATTAGTTGCATTATTGTTTTTCTTTTTATGGATTCGATGGAGTCTTCCAAGATTCAGGTATGATCAGTTGATGAGTCTCGGCTGGAAGGTAATGTTTCCTCTTTCATTAATTAATATTATATGGGTTGCTTTGCTGATAATGGTTTTCGGATTATAGAATAATTTAATGATGAATAATTAAGAAAGATATTTTTGGATAGATATGGCACTTAAATCGATTAAAAGAAGAGAAAAAGACTTAACATTTTTTGAAAAGTTGTATATACCCGAAATCCTGAAGGGATTATCTCTTACTTTTAAAAATATGATACGACCGAAATTTACATTTGAGTATCCCGAAGAAAAGTTTATTCCGCCGAGCTCTTACCGGGGAAGACCTGTGCTTGTTGAAGATTCTAACGGTGAAGAAAGATGTGTAGCTTGTGGATTATGCTCAAGAGTTTGTCCGGCACTTGCTATCGAAGTGCAGGCAGGCGAAACTGAGAGAGAAAAGGAGAGATACCCCGAAAAATTCGAGATTAATATGTTGAGATGCATTTTTTGCGGGTTTTGTGAAGAAGTTTGCCCGGAAGAGGCAATTATTATGAGTAAAGACTATGAACTCGCTTTTTCGAACAGGGAAGACGCAATTTACGGAAAAGATAAGCTTTTAGTCCCAATTGGTCAGATCCAGGACAGGATAGATTTCCTCCGACAATATAAGTAGTTGAACATCTCGATTAATTTTCCTTTATTACCGGTACGATGTACAGAATTCTAACTATATGGATTTCTGTGGGGTGGTTTATATTTTCACCTGCACAACAATTCGGGGATAATTTTAAACTTTCCTACCCGGAACTTGTTCGTCAGGGTAAAACTTTCGAAGTATCTATAATCACATCCAACGATTTTGCAAAATCTGATAAGCTGGATCTTTATATTATTCCCGAGAGAGGAATTAAATTAGAATCTGTAATTATGAGGACGGAAGAAGAGGAACAGAACATAAAAGTTTCAAGTGCTTCCAATGAAGGATATCTTTACGATGCTTCAATGTGTTCGATAAACTTGGATGAACCTTCTCTCGAACAGGATGGTTCTTTCTTCCAGATACTGATGAGATTCAGATCTGAATCTGTTGATTACTCAGAAATTGAATTTTACGGTGAGTTCAGAAAAAACAATAAAATAACAAACTATCTTAAAAACTCTAAAGAAGAATTATTTACCAGTTATCCGGATCATTACAGGGTAAAAATAGGTTTTTATAAGACATCCGTTGTTGGTGATAGAGCATTAAGCCTCCAATCTCAATCAAATTTTACCATATCACCGGATTTGAAATTCGATCATGATCTGCTTCTCGGATTCTGGCTTAAGCAGGATAAAGTTCGTTCTCCTTTCTTTGAAATAAAAAATAAACAAACAAACCTTATCGAATACCAGCTTGTCCTAAATCAATTTCAAATCTTAACCTGCGAATCTACTTTTCATACCGAGTATAATATTACCCCATACTTTGTTTCAAACAATAACTGGCAGCATTTTGAAATTGAATTATCATTTAAGGACAATGAAATAAGATTTTATTGTAATGGGAAAGAGTTTTCGGTTTTTAATCTGCCTCTTTCAATTAATTTGTCGAATCTGGAGTTTTCTTTTATCGGGCCTGAACAGGGGAATATAAAGATTGATCAGTTGCGTTTCATTGATCTCAACGAATCCATTGCCGCCGTGATGAGGAACCGAACTTTTTTAAGTTTTATGAGTGATAGTTCAAGAGTTTTGATGCAGTTAAATTTCAACGAATTAAATATTTCCGACCTGGCAAAATATGATTTTGTGAACGAAAATAATGTTAACCTAGTTTCTTCTGATGCTCCTGTGTTCGGTCGCGCACCGGAACTTAACATCAGGTTAATGAGCACTTACTATGAATTAACCTGGAGCGGCGGGGATTTTAAAAATGCTTCTGCATACTATGTTGAAAGTGCTGAAGGAGAAAATAGTTATGTTGATATCTTCAAAGCCGATGCAGATAATTCGACAGACCGGGAATATTCATACTTGAGTGATAGAAAAGATAATTCGGAGGTTGTTTATTTCAGAGTAAAACAAATTAATAAAGATGGATCGGTAACATATTCATCGCAGGTAAAAGTTGGTCAGGGTAAAATGGAAGAATTTGTTGTAGGACAGAATTATCCGAATCCGTTTAATCCTGCAACGCAGATTTCTGTTGAAGTGTTGGAAGAAGCAGAATTTCATATTGTTGTTTATAATCTTGAAGGACAGAAGGTGGCAGATTTGTATCATGGAACTTTATCAAAAGGAGAATATAGTTTTACATTTAACGGAAGTGAGTTGCCTTCGGGGATTTATCTTTATAAAGTATCCACACCAAATTTTAATCAAACAAAAAAAATGATCTTGGCTAAATAAACAACCAGCTTCGTTTTTTAATTGGGTCAGGAATATTGTATTTTAAATTATCATGCTCTCCAAAATTTACTCCAGTGCTACATATGGAATAGATGCTTATTTAGTTGAAGTTGAAACTAATGTAGAGCAGCAAATTCCCGGTTTTACAATCGTCGGGTTACCGGATAATGCTGTTAAGGAAAGCAAGGAAAGAGTAATCACTGCAATTAAGAATAGCGGCTACAAATTCCAACCTAGAAAGATAACGGTTAATCTGGCACCGGCAGATATAAAAAAGGAAGGAAGTGCTTTTGATCTTCCTATCGCCGTCGGATTTCTATCCGCAAACGAAATCATAACCGGCAACCATCTCGATGAAACAATTTTTCTCGGTGAACTTTCGCTTGATGGAAAGTTAAGACATGTTAAAGGTGCACTGCCTATAACTGTTGAAGCGAGAAACAAAGGAATAAAAAGAGTTGTTCTTCCGATGGATTCCTCCAGGGAAGCATCTATTGTTGATGGCGTAGATGTTTATGGAGTTGACAACCTGAGAGATGTCGTTGATTTTCTAAATCATGAGAAAGATATCACTCCCGTTAAATCGGAAAGGAGTGAAATTTTTTCAAATGTAAATAAATACCATCTCGATTTTACAGATGTAAAAGGACAGGAAAATGTAAAACGTGCATTAGAAGTTGCAGCAGCAGGCGCACATAACATATTAATGATCGGACCGCCGGGATCGGGCAAAACAATGCTCGCAAAAAGATTGCCATCAATTCTTCCACCGATGACTTTTGAAGAAGCATTGGAAACAACGAAAATACATTCAATCGCAGGAATACTTCCTAAAGATCTGGCTTTAGTTACAGAAAGACCTTTCCGAAGTCCGCATCACACAGTTTCTGATGCAGCTTTAGTTGGTGGGGGATCGTTTCCCAGACCGGGAGAAGTTTCGTTTGCACATTATGGTGTTCTCTTTTTGGATGAACTGCCTGAATTCAAAAAGAATGTTCTGGAAGTATTGCGTCAACCTCTTGAAGATTCACGGGTTACTGTTAGCAGATCAAAGTTATCGTTAGAATTCCCGGCTAATTTTATGTTGGCTGCTGCGATGAATCCATGCCCTTGCGGCTTCTTCACCGATCCAAATAAAGAATGTACTTGCACGCCACCTTCAATACAAAGATATATGGCTAAAATATCTGGTCCTTTATTAGATAGAATAGATATTCATATTGAGGTTCCGGCTGTTAAATTCAAGGAATTGTCTGCAAAAGAGCAAAGTGAAAACTCTGAAAAGATAAGAGAGAGGGTGATGCAAGCTAGAGAAATCCAGTTGAACAGGTATGAGGGAAATCCACATATATATAATAACAGCGATATGGGCTCAAAAGAAGTGAAAAAATACTGTAAACTTGATTCTTCAGGCGAAGAACTTTTAAAAATGGCGATGACTAAATTAGGTTTATCTGCACGAGCTTACGACAGAATACTGAAAGTTAGCCGCACAATTGCGGACTTAGATAAATCAATTGAAATCCAACCGCAGCATATTAGTGAAGCAATTCAGTATCGGAGCTTGGATAGAGAACTCTGGAAACATTAATAGTGTAAGAATATTTGCCATCTAAATTGATGGTCATCCCGATATAAGCAAAATTTGCTTTTTGATATAGATAGAAATATATTTATTGCTCGTATTTTTATAAACTTGAGGGCGGACGCCGGAGTTGGAGAGCCGGGGCGGACTGTAAATCCGTTGGCGGAAGCCTTTGGGGGTTCGAATCCCTCGCCGCCCACTGCTGAAAAATTTTTGTGTAGTAAGGGAAATAGTTAATATTAATATATTCCCTTATTTTTTTGTTCTTTTTGTAATGAATATTGAGTATGGTTTTGCGGGTTGACGATGTGCTATGCTTCAAGTTTTTGTTATTAATTTTTTGTTAAGCATGATTAATCATTCGAAAATTTGATAGTTTAAAGCATTTGTTTCACGTATCCATCTGTTGTAAACCCGGATAAAATTAGTAACGAAATGAAAAGCGGGAGTAACTCAGTTGGCTAGAGTCACAGCCTTCCAAGCTGTTGGTCGCGGGTTCGAGTCCCGTCTCCCGCTCGAACTATAAAAAACTCTGCTGACGTAGCTCAGTTGGTAGAGCACATCCTTGGTAAGGATGAGGTCACCGGTTCAATCCCGGTCGTCAGCTCAAATAAAATTAAGATTTGGTTATCCCGATAAACCGGGACTAATAAGTTTCGAATTTGTAAAACACTTTAAACAAATACCATGAGAGAAATTATCACATTAGAATGTACCGAGTGTAAAAGAAGAAATTACACTACAACAAAAAATAAAAGACTTCACCCTGGAAGGGTTGAATATAAAAAATACTGTCGTTGGGATAAAAAACATACTATACACAAAGAAACTAAATGATAATATTGCCTACGTCAGTAGCTCAATTGGTAGAGCAGCGGTCTCCAAAACCGCAGGTTGGAGGTTCGAGTCCTTCCTGACGTGCAAATTTTAAAACCTTAATGGGAAAAAATGAAAGACAAGATTAAAAAATTTTTTGAAGACGTTGTTAAGGAGATGAAAAAAGTTACCTGGCCAACTAAAGAAGAATTGATGGAGTCGACTAAGGTTGTAATAATAGTATGTCTTATTCTTGCCGGATTTACTTATGTTATCGATATGATTATTAACCAGGTATTCAAAGGGATTTTTTAGGTATAGTTAATTATGGAAGCAAGATGGTACGTGGTCAGAACATTCTCCGGCCATGAAAATAAAGTAAAGCAACTTTTGGAATCGGAACTTGCCGATCACGAACAGATAAGATCGAAGATTCTTGAGATACTTGTTCCAATGGAAAAAGTATTCGAAGTAAAAGATGGTAAAAAGAAAAGCAAAACAAAGAATTTCTTCCCGGGATATATACTTGTTCATGCAGAATTAGATAACCAGGTAAAAGAATTTATCACGAATACACAGTCTGTAATGGGTTTTTTAGGAACTGCAAGTAATCCTAATCCACTGCAGCCCGAAGAAGTTAAAAGAATTGTTGGAAGAATAAACCAGGATGAAAATACCGAACGAATGGAAACAATTTTCAGGAATGGTGACCTTGTGAAAATAATCGATGGACCATTTAACAATTTCAGCGGTACTATCGAAGAGGTTAACGAAGAGAAAATGAAAATTAAAGTTATGGTTTCCATCTTCGGTAGAAAAACTCCCGTGGAGCTGGACTTTGTTCAGGCTGAACTGGAAAAATAATATTAGTTAATAGGTAGTATAAAAATGGCAAAAAAGATTGATGGTTTTATAAAATTACAAATCCCTGCGGGTAAAGCTAATCCTTCTCCGCCTGTCGGTCCTGCCCTTGGTCAAAAGGGTGTTAATATAATGGAGTTCTGTAAGCAGTTTAATTCAAGAACTCAGGATAAAGATGGAATTATTATTCCTGTTGTAATAACGGTGTTCACTGATAAATCATTCACATTTATTACAAAAACTCCACCTGCTGCAGTGCTGCTTAAAAAAGCAGCAAAAATTGAAAAAGGATCACCCGAATCTAACAGAACAAAGGTTGGAAAAGTTAGTAAAGCCCAGGTTAAAGAAATTGCAGAATTAAAAATGCCCGATCTGAATGCTTTTGATGTTGATAATGCTATGAGCATGGTTGCCGGCACTGCAAGAAGTATGGGACTCACGGTAGAAGAATAATTTCGTTTATCAAAATAAATTTTGTAATTAGATATTTTGGTTTAAAAGATGAGAAATACAAAAAGAGTTAAAGAACTTAAAAAAAATGTTGATGTATCACGCGAATATACTTTAGCCGAAGCAGTAAAAGCACTGCAGGAAAGTTCAAAAGTAAAATTTGTGGAGTCTTTGGATTGTGCAATGAGGCTCGGTGTCGATCCGAGGCATGCTGATCAAATGATTCGCGGTACTGTTTCATTGCCCAATGGAACCGGAAAAGAAGTTAAAGTTTTAGTGATTGCAAAAGAACCGAGATCGAAAGAAGCGCTTGATGCCGGTGCCGATTATGCAGGTTTTGAAGAATACCTGGAAAAAATAAAAGACGGCTGGGCTGATGTTGATGTTGTTATTGCTACACCCGACTCGATGAGCGAATTAGGCAAGCTGGGAAAAATATTAGGTCCTAAAGGTTTGATGCCTAATCCTAAAAGCGGAACGGTTACAAATGATGTTGCAAAAGCTGTTACTGAAGTTAAAGCTGGAAAAATTGAATTTCGCGTTGATAAAACTGGTATTATCAATACCTCGATCGGCAAATTAAATTTTGAAACAGATAAGCTCGTAGAAAATGCCCAGGCATTTATTAATACTATTATTAAATTAAAGCCATCCTCTGCAAAAGGACAATATGTGAAAAGTTTGTTCCTATCAAGTTCGATGGGACCCGGTTTAAGAATTTCCAAGGATGAAATTCCTGTACGATAACAAATTTTAAAAGTTTTACGCGCTCAAAAATAAAATGCTTCTAACCGACACGATTCATTTAATTTCTGAATCAGGAGAAAAATGAAGAGAAACGAAAAAACAGATGTCGTTTCCGAAGTAAAGGAAATGATACAAAATGCTACTGCAATTTTTCTTACCGATTACAGTGGAGTTAATGTTGCGGATATTAACGATATTCGTAATCAATTCCGCAAAGAAGGTGTTACTTATAAAGTATATAAAAATACTCTATTTAAAAGAGCACTTGAAGAATTTGGTAAATATGATAAATTAGCAGATCATCTTATCGGGATGACAGGATTCGCTTTTACAGATGAAAACCCTGTTGCCCCGGCAAAAATTATCAAAAAATATTTTGATAAGAACAAAAAGCTCTCTCTTAAAGCTTGCTATATCGAAGATGAGTTTTTCGACAGCAGTAAATTGAACGAATTAGCTGCATTACCTTCAAAAAATGATCTGATTGCTGGTATTATCGGAAGTTTGGAAGCACCTGCTTCCGGCATCGTTGGAACCATCAATGCTGTATTCAGAGATCTGGTAAGCGTTGTAGATGAGATTTCAAAGAAGAAAGCTGCATAGCTTAATTAGAAATTCGAAAATAATTTAAATTTATCAGGAGTATAAAAATGGCAGAAAAAGTAGCCGAAATAGTTGAGAAAATAAAAGGTCTTTCATTACTTGAAGCATCCGAATTAAAAAAAGCACTTGAAGAAGAATTTGGTGTTACTGCTGCTGCACCTGTAGTTGTAGCTGGCGGCGGAGTTGCTGGCGGTGGCGAAGCTGCTGCTGCAGAAGAAAAAACCGAATTCGATGTTATCCTTACTGGTGCCGGTGATAAAAAGATTAATGTTATAAAAGTTGTAAGAGCTCATACCGGGCTTGGACTTAAAGAAGCAAAAGATTTAGTCGACAAGGCACCTAATCCGGTTAAAGAAGGTATTTCCAAAGAAGAAGCTGAAAAGCTTAAAAAAGAATTCGAGGAAGCCGGCGCTACTGTTGAATTAAAATAATTCAATACTATTTCTATTCGATTTACTATTCATGCAGAATGCGATAAGATGAAAAAACATCTTATCGCAATTGTCGTATATTATAATGGATTGATGTTAATGAGTGAAACTGAAAAATTAATTTTTTAGGAGGATCAAAATTGAATAATGACAAAAAGAGAATTTCGTTTGGTAGTATAACTCCCGTATTAGATGTACCGGATTTATTGGCTATTCAAACAGAAACTTTTGAAAATTTTATTCAGCTAAAATCTCCGCCTGACAAACGGGAAAATAAGGGTTTACAAGCTGTTTTTACCTCTAATTTTCCTATTCTTGATAATAAAGAGAATTACAGACTTGATTTTATTGAATACGCTCTCGAAAAACCGAGATTTACGGTTGAAGAATGTATGGAACGGGGTCTCACCTTTTCCGCACCCCTTAAGGGAAAACTTCGTTTATCAACCAAAGATCCCGATACTGAAGAATATGTAAACACAGTTGAACAGGAAGTCTATCTGGGAAACGTTCCTTTTATGACAAGCAAAGGAACATTTGTAATAAACGGGGCAGAACGTGTTGTTGTTTCACAGTTACATCGTTCTCCGGGTGTTGCATTTTCTCAGACTGTTCATCCCAACGGTACACCTCTCTATTCTGCAAGAATTATTCCTCTACGAGGTTCGTGGGTTGAGTTTGCTACAGATATTAATTATGTGCTTTATGTTTATATAGATCGCAGAAAGAAATTTCCGGCGACTACTCTATTGCGCGCATTGGGATTTGATTCAGATGATAAAATTCTGAACCTGTTTAATCTTGTTGAAGAAATTGATGTTAATAAGGCTAAGCTCGAAAATTATATTGGAAGAGTTGTAGCAAGTGATGTGTTCGATTTATCAACCGGTGAAATATTTTTATCGAGAGATAGCATCCTTTCCGAAGAAGACCTGGAAAGATTAGATGAAGCTGAAGTTGATAAAATAAAGCTTATAAATCCTGAAGTTTCGGCTGAACAGGATTTGATCCTCAACACTTTAAGAAAAGATACTGCTCATTCAAGGGAAGAAGCACTTTTTGCAATTTATAGGCAGCTTCGTTCGGGTGAAGCTCCCGATCTTGAAACAGCAGAAGCCTTAATAGAAAAATTATTTTTCAATGATAAGAGATACGATCTTGGCGATGTTGGACGTCATAGGATGAATGATAAGCTTGAATTAAATGTAGATCCTAACGTTACAATTTTAACTCAGGAAGATATTATTGCTATTACCAGGTTCATCATCAAATTGAAAGGGGGTAGTGAGCCAGTTGATGATATTGATCATTTGGGTAATAGAAGAATCAGAACAGTTGGTGAACAATTAGGCCAGCAGTTTAATATCGGTATGGCACGTATGGCAAGAACTATTAAAGAGAGAATGAACATGCGAGATACCGAACAATTTACGCCACAGGACCTGGTCAATGCCAGAACTATTACAAGTGTTATTAATGCTTTTTTTGGTACTAATCAGCTTTCACAGTTTATGGATCAAACTAATCCTCTTGCAGAGATGACTCACAAACGTAGAATGTCCGCTTTAGGTCCCGGCGGTTTAACTCGTGAAAGAGCAGGTTTCGAAGTAAGAGACGTGCACTACACTCATTACGGTCGTCTTTGTCCGATTGAAACTCCCGAAGGTCCTAACATTGGTCTTATTTCATCCTTAACAATTTATGCAAGAGTTAACAGGTATGGATTTCTTGAAACACCTTATCGTAAGGTTGTTAAAGGAAAAGTTACTAAAGAGGTAGAATATTTAACTGCCGAGCAAGAAGATGTTTATACAATTGCACAGGCTAATGCACCATTAACCGAACAAGCAAAATTTGTGAATGAAAGGGTTAAATCAAGATTAAAAGGTGAATTCCCTATTGTTCCACCTGATCAGATTCAATATATGGATGTGGCACCGGGGCAGATTGTAAGTGCTGCAGCAGCACTCATTCCATTTCTTGAACACGATGATGCTAACAGAGCGCTTATGGGTTCTAATATGCAGCGTCAGGCAGTACCCCTTCTAAAACCGGAAGCTCCGATTGTTGGTACCGGTATGGAGGAAAGAGTTGCTCATGATTCTGGAGCGTTAATTCTTGCAGAAGACGATGGTACAGTTGAATATGTAGATTCTAATTCAATAACGGTTAAATATGATATCAATCCAAACAGTGTTGAAGCTTTAACTTCGTTTAATGATGTTCGGCGTGTTACATATAATTTGATAAAATTTCACGGCACAAACCAGGAAACCTGCATAACTCAAAGACCTTTAGTTGAAGAAGGACAAAAAGTTACTAAAGGTGATGTACTTGCCGATGGCAGTGCAACCGATGGTGGTGAACTTGCATTAGGCAGAAATGTGCTGGTTGCATTTATGCCATGGCGCGGTTACAACTTTGAAGATGCTATAATAGTAAGTGAAAAAATTGTACGCGATGATGTTTACACTTCTCTTCACATTGAAGAATTTGAATTGCAGGTAAGGGAAACAAAACGCGGTGAGGAAGAATTAACCCGCGAAATTCCAAATGTAAGTGAAGAAGCAGTAAGGAATCTGGATGAAAACGGTATAATAAGAGAAGGAGCAGAAGTTAAAGAAGGCGATATCCTGATTGGGAAAATTACACCAAAAGGTGAAACCGATCCTACACCTGAAGAAAAACTTCTCCGCGCAATATTTGGTGATAAAGCAGGTGATGTAAAAGATGCTTCATTGAAAGCACCTCCAGGGTTAAAAGGTGCAGTAATCAAAACAAGATTATTTAGTCGCAAGAGAAAAGATCCCGAATCCAAAAAGCTTGAAAAACTTGCGATGGAAAAACTTGAACATGAACATAACCAGCAATTGGTTCAACATTATACAAAGCTTGTTGAAAAAATTACCAAGCTTTGTGATGGATTAACAACAACCGGTATCAGGGATCTTGATGGCAGCATAGTAATCAGAAGCGGAACCAAAATTAAAGATTCAACATTCTCGTCTTTAGAAGATGTGACTAAACTGGATTATACACTCGATTGGTTTGATACGAAAAAAGATAATAATCACGTAATGGTGCTTTATCAAAATTACTTTGAGGTACTTGCAGAAATCTCTGAAGATTATAAAAGAGAAAAAATAAAAATTGCCAGCGGTGATGAATTGCCTCCGGGAATTGTTCAATTAGCTAAAGTATATGTTGCTAAAAAGAGGAAACTTTCCGTTGGCGATAAAATGGCAGGGCGACACGGCAATAAAGGTGTTGTCGCTAAAATAGTTCCGGAAGAAGATATGCCTTTCTTACCGGATGGAACTCCTGTGGATATAATTCTTAATCCTCTTGGTGTACCTTCACGTATGAACCTTGGTCAGTTATATGAAACAGCTTTAGGCTGGGTTGGGCATCAACTGGGAGTTAAATTTGCCACGCCAATCTTTGACGGGGCAAAAGTAGAAAACGTAGATGAATGGCTTGAAAAGGCAAATCTGGAAAGAGGTAGTAAGACCGATCTTATTAATGGAAGAACTGGAGAAAAATTCCATCAGAAAGTAACCTGTGGTTATATTTATATGCTTAAGCTAAGCCATCTCGTTGATGATAAAATACATGCACGTTCGATTGGTCCATACTCTCTTATTACCCAGCAGCCGCTTGGTGGTAAAGCTCAGTTTGGCGGTCAGCGATTTGGAGAGATGGAAGTATGGGCACTCGAAGGATACGGCGCTTCGCATATTCTTCAGGAAATACTTACAATTAAAAGTGATGATGTAGCAGGCAGAGCTAAAGCATATGAAGCAATTGTTAAAGGTGAAAACTTACAGGAACCGAATATTCCTGAATCGTTCAATGTGTTAATTAAAGAGCTCCAGGGATTGGGACTCGATATAACAATTAATTAACACCAATGAATATTTTTTCACTTAGAAATTAGGAGTATAAAAATGGCTTTTAGAATTCAAGAAAACGCAATGAAAGATATCAATAACATTACGATAAGTCTTGCTAGTCCCGATGATATATTATCCAGATCTCATGGTGAAGTTACTAAACCGGAAACAATTAATTACCGTTCGTTCAGACCGGAAAAAGATGGTCTGTTCTGTGAAAAAATATTTGGACCGACACGTGACTGGGAATGTTTTTGTGGTAAGTATAAGAGAATAAGATACAAAGGTATTATTTGCGATAGATGCGGTGTTGAAGTTACGCAGAAAAGTGTTCGGCGTGAAAGAATGGGACACATTGGTTTGGCCGTCCCTGTTGTTCATATCTGGTTTTTCAGAGCACAACCTTCAAAGATTGGCAACATAATTGGGTTAAGTCTTAAAGAACTCGAGAAAGTTATTTATTACGAATCTTATATTGTTATCAATCCCGGTCCAACTGGCTTAAATGTAAACGATCTTATTTCTGAAGATCAGTACTTTGAAGTTATTGCATCATTACCGGATGGCAATGAAAAACTTACCGGTGATGATCCGAAAAAATTTGTTGCGAAGATAGGTGGAGATGCTGTTAAAGCGATGCTGAAAAGTATTAACATCGAAGAATTATCCAAAGAGCTTCGCGATCAGGTTAAGATTGAAACTTCCCAGCAAAAGAAAGCTGATCTTCTCAAAAGGTTGAGAGTTATCGAAGCCTTCAAAGAAGAAGAAGGCAAAGTCCCAAACAGACCTGAATGGATGGTGCTGAGCTATATTCCGGTTATTCCGCCCGAACTTAGACCACTCGTACCTCTTGAAGGTGGAAGATTTGCAACAAGCGATCTGAACGATCTTTATAGGAGAGTTATAATTAGAAATAATCGTTTAAGAAGATTGATCGATATTAAAGCACCTGAAGTGATTTTAAGAAACGAAAAAAGAATGCTTCAGGAAGCCGTCGATGCACTATTCGATAATTCAAGACGAGGTTCTGCCGTAAGAAGCGATAACAACAGACCGTTAAAATCTTTGAGCGATATGCTTAAAGGAAAACAAGGTCGTTTCCGTCAAAATCTTCTCGGTAAGAGAGTTGATTATTCCGGTCGTTCGGTTATTGTTGTAGGACCTGAGTTGAAACTTCATCAATGCGGTCTTCCAAAAGATATGGCTGTTGAATTGTTCAAGCCATTTATAATAAGAAAATTGATAGAACGTGGGCATAACAAAACTGTTAAAAGCGCAAGGAAAGTTGTAGATAGGAAAGATCCGATAATCTGGGATATTCTCTCTAAAATTATTGAAGGTCATCCGGTTCTTCTTAACCGTGCACCAACTTTGCACAGGTTAGGTATCCAGGCATTTCAGCCTATATTAATCGATGGAAGAGCAATACAACTTCACCCGATGGTTTGTACAGCTTTTAATGCTGACTTTGATGGTGATCAGATGGCGGTTCACGTACCGTTATCTTATGAGGCCCAGTTAGAAGCTGCATTACTTATGCTCAGCAGCCATAATATTCTATCTCCTCAAAACGGTAGTCCGATTGTCGTTCCAACGCAGGATATTGTTCTTGGATGTTATTATTTGACGAAGTTCAAAGAAGGCGGTAAAGGCGAAGGAATGGTATTCAGCTCTATGAGTGAAGCTATCTCAGCTTATGAACATGGTGTTGTTGGATTACATTCAAAAATAAAAGTAAAAGTTGATAAGGAGTTGATCCAGACTACTACAGGTAGGGTAATCTTCAACCAGATTGTTCCTAAGGAAATGGGATTCTTTAACCAGCTTCTGATCAAAAAAACTTTTGGTGGTTTCATAGGAAAGATGTTCATACAATTAGGAAACAAAGTAACCGCACAATTCTTAGATGATTTAAAAGATATTGGATTTAAGTATGCAACTGAAGGCGGTTTATCAGTTAGCTATTCCGATATGATTATCCCTGAAGAGAAGGAACAATACATAACCAAAGCAAATAAAAAAGTTAACGGTATTCTTAATGAACACGAACAAGGTGTGATTACGGATGCTGAAAGATATAATAAGATTATCGACGTCTGGACTCATACAACAAATGATGTTGCCCGTGCCCTAATGGAGAAAATCCGTGTGGCCCAGGGTGGTTTTAATTCGTTGCATATGATGGTTGATTCCGGTGCAAGAGGTTCACAGGAACAGGTAAGGCAATTAGCCGGTATGAGGGGATTAATGATGAAACCACAGAAAACACTTTCCGGTCAGGCTGGTGAAATCATTGAAAATCCTATTGTGGCAAATTTTAAAGAAGGATTAACGGTACTCGAATACTTTATTTCCACACACGGCGCTCGTAAAGGTCTTGCCGATACAGCTCTTAAAACTGCTGATGCTGGATATTTAACCAGGAGATTGGTTGATGTTGCTCAGGATATGATTGTTACGGAAGATGATTGTGGTACTATTCTCGGTATAGAAATTAAAGCGTTAAAAGATGTTGAGCAGGAAAGAGAGCCTCTTGGTGAAAGAATTACCGGAAGAACTGCACAGGAAGATATTTATCACCCTGTTACCGAAGAGCTCATTGTTGAAGCTGGTGGAATGATTACTGAAGAAGTTGCTGAAGCAATTGAAGATGCTAATATAGATTCTGTTTATATCAGAACAGTTCTTACCTGTGAAGCAAGACGTGGTGTTTGTGCAAAGTGTTACGGAAGGAATCTTACAAACGGTAAGCTGGTTGAAATTGGTGAAGCTGTTGGAATTATTGCTGCACAATCTATCGGTGAACCGGGAACACAATTAACACTTAGAACTTTCCACCTAGGTGGTACATCATCTCGAATTGCCAGCCAGTCACAGGTTGAAACGAATGTTGATGGCAAAGTTCAGTTTGATAGAGTTAATTTTGTTGAGAAAATTGAACCGGATCCATTTGGTGGACCAGATATGAAAGTAAAGGTTGTAACCGGCAGAAGAGGTTCGATTGGTATTAATGATTCTAATGACCGACAGATTAAAAAATACGATGTGCCTTACGGAGCCGAGCTTGTAGTAGATGATGGCGCTGAAGTTAAAAAAGGTATGCCATTGTATAACCATGATCCTTATAATGCTTTGATTATTACGGATATAGAAGGTAAAGTTAGATTTGTAGATCTGGTAGATGGAAGTACTCTACAACAAGTTACCGATGAACAAACAGGACACGTTCAGAAGGTTGTTCTTGAATCCAAGGATAAAACCCTTACTCCGAGTATTGCAATAGAAGCGGAAAACGGAGATGTAAAATCATTCAACTTACCTACACGCTCTTATTTGTCCGTTGAAGCAGGCGAACTTGTTCCAGCAGGAACTATACTGGCAAAAATCTCTAAACAAACTTCCAAGAGTCGTGATATTACCGGCGGTTTACCGAGAGTTACTGAGCTTTTCGAAGCACGCAGTCCTCACGACCCAGCAGTAGTTTCAGAGATTGAAGGAATTGTGAAGTTAGGTGATAAGAAAAAAGGTTCAAGAGAAATCTTTGTTGAAGCACATGACAAATCTGATGAGAAAAAATACAATGTACAGTTAGGTAAACATATTCTTGTTCAGGGTGGTGATGAAATTCCGGCGGGTGAAAAAATAACCGATGGTCCGATTGATCCGCACGATATCCTGAAGATAAAAGGAACAAGTGCTGTACAGGAATATCTAGTAAACGAGATTCAGGATGTATATCGTTTACAGGGTGTGAAGATTAACGATAAGCATATTGAAGTCATTGTGAAACAAATGCTTCAAAAGATTAAGATCGTTTCCCCTGGCGATACAAAATTCCTGGAAGAAGATGTTATCGATAGAAATGAATTCCTGGATGAAAACCAGAGGGTTATGAATATGATCTTCATTGAAGATAAAGGTGATTCAAGATATAAAAACGGGCAATTGCTATCAAAAACCAAGTTCCGTGAAGTTAATGCCGACCTGAAGAAAAAGGACAAAAAACAGATGTCAGGTCGCGATGCTGAGGCTGCCACATTCGAACATTTATTACTTGGAATTACCCAGGCTGCTTTATCAACTGAAAGCTTTATATCTGCTGCTTCATTCCAGGAAACAACGAAAGTATTGGCAAATGCTGCAACTTCAGCAAAAATTGATAATTTAAATGGACTGAAGGAAAATGTTGTTATGGGACATCTGATTCCTGCTGGAACGGGATTGAAAAAATACAGACATATTATGTTTACGAATGAGGAAGCTGTTGAGGAAGAGCAATCCCAGCAGGAACAAGAAGTTCAGGCTAGTTAAGTGTGTTTTTTAAAAAGTATGGTTTAAATCCGGTTCTGGAGTAAAAGGGACCGGATTTTTTATGCCACAGAGATCAAGGATATAAGATACGATTTCTTGACTTAATTTAATCCAAAGAGTATATTAGTTGTCTGAATTTTTTTTGAAATGCCATTATTTTTTAGGAGTTATTTGTGCCTACGATCAACCAGTTAGTGCGAAAAGGCAGAGTTAATATTTTAGCGAAGAACAAAGCTCCGGCTTTGGATGCTTGTCCTCAGAAAAGAGGTGTTTGTACAAGAGTTTACACTACAACACCTAAGAAGCCGAATTCGGCATTAAGAAAAGTTGCCAGGGTACGTTTAACAAATAATATGGAAGTAACGGCTTACATACCGGGAGAAGGACATAACCTTCAGGAACATTCCATCGTTTTAATTCGTGGTGGAAGAGTTAAAGATCTTCCAGGTGTAAGGTATCATATAATAAGAGGAACGCTTGATACAAGTGGTGTTGAAGATAGAAAAAAAAGCAGATCAAAATACGGTGCTAAAAAACCAAAAGCGAAATAAAATATGAGAAAGAGAAGAGCAGAAAAAAGATTTATTAAACCTGATCCCAAATACGATGACATTATGGTAGCAAAGTTTATTAATTCCATAATGATTAAAGGGAAAAAATCCGTAGCCCGTAAAGTTATTTATAACGCTTTTGATATTATTGAAAAAAGAACAAAGAAAACGGGTGTGGAAATTTTTAAGCAGGCTATTACTAATACTCAACCGCTTATTGAAGTTCGAAGCAGAAGAGTTGGTGGTGCTACTTATCAGGTCCCAACTGAAGTAAGACCCGAAAGAAGAACTGCGCTGGCAATGAGATGGATCAAGACATATGCAAAGCAACGTTCTGAGAAATCTGCTTCCCAGAAAATTGCAATGGAATTAATTGCTGCTTCTAATAGTGAAGGTTCAGCAATAAAAAAGAAAGAAGATACTCATAAGATGGCTGAAGCAAATAAAGCATTTGCACATTTCAAATGGTAATGATGTACATATACTAAGAAAAGGATGTTAGGAAAAAAATGACTCAAAGAATGCCGATAGAGAAAGTTAGAAACATAGGAATTATGGCTCATATAGATGCTGGTAAAACTACTACAACTGAGCGTATTTTATATTATACCGGTAAGCTGCACAGGTTAGGTGAAGTTCATGATGGTGCAGCAACCATGGACTGGATGGAACAGGAAAAAGAAAGAGGAATTACAATTACAAGTGCTGCTACCACTTGTTTCTGGAATGATCACCAGATAAATATTATTGATACGCCAGGACACGTTGATTTTACTGTTGAAGTTGAAAGATCGTTAAGAGTTTTAGATGGAGCAGTTGCATTGTTTTGTGCTGTCGGTGGTGTGGAGCCACAATCTGAAACTGTCTGGAGACAGGCTGATAAATATGCTGTTCCGCGTATTGCTTTTGTAAATAAAATGGATAGAACTGGCGCGGATTTCTTTCATGCTGTAAGTATGATGAAAGAAAGACTTGGTGCTAATGCTATCCCAATTAATCTTCCAATAGGTGAAGGAGATATGTTCTCCGGTGTTATCGATCTTATTTCTTTTAAAGCAAGGATGTACCACGAAGAAACTTTTGGTGCAACTTTCGATGAGATTGATATTCCTCAGGATCTCTTGGAAATAGCAAACAAATACAGGACCGAAATGTTAGAAGCTGTTTCAGATGTCGATGATACTTTGCTTGAAAAATATCTCGATGGTCAGGAAATTAGTGAGGATGAAGTAAAGAATGTTCTTCGCAAGGCAACTATAGAATTAAAGATCATTCCGGTTTTATGCGGTTCTGCATTTAAGAACAAAGGAGTTCAGAAACTTCTCGATAGTATTGTTGAATTTCTTCCGGCACCTATAGATATGCCGGAGATATCAGCTCATCATATTGCAATGAATGATGTTGTTAAAAGAAAAATAAGTGAAAAAGAAAAGTTTACTGCACTCGCTTTCAAAATAATGAATGATCCTTATGTTGGTAAATTGTGTTTCTTCAGAGTTTATTCAGGTACATTGAAAGCTGGGTCTTATGTATTTAATGCGGCTAGTGGTAAAAAAGAACGTATCGGTAGATTATTGCAGATGCACGCTAATCATAGAGAAGAAGTAAGTGAAGTTAGAGCTGGTGATATTGCGGCTGCAGTAGGACTGAAAAATACAAGAACCGGTGATACTCTTTGTACTGAAGATGATCAGATCATTCTTGAAAAAATCATTTTCCCTGAGCCGGTAATTCAAATTGCGATAGAGCCGAAGACGAAAGCTGATCAGGATAAATTATCCGAATCTCTTACAAAACTTGCTGATGAGGATCCGACATTCAGAGTAAGCGTTGATGAAGAAACAGGTCAGACATTAATCAGTGGAATGGGTGAATTACACCTTGAAATATTAGTTGAAAGAATGAAAAGAGAGTTCAAGGTTGAAGCCAATATCGGTAAGCCGCAGGTTGCTTACAGAGAAACAATGACTAAAACCGTTAGCGTGGAAGGTAAGTTTATCAAGCAATCAGGTGGAAGAGGAAAATACGGACATGTTGTTGTTGAGTTTTCACCTAACGAACCTGGTAAAGGATATGAATTTACAAATGCGATAGTTGGCGGAACAGTTCCTAAAGAATATATTCCTGCAGTTTCACATGGAATCCAGGAAGCTATGAGGAATGGTGTACTTGCCGGTTACCCGGTTGTGGATATAAAAGCAAAATTATATGATGGTTCTTACCACGATGTGGATTCGGATGAAATCTCATTCAAAGTAGCTGGTTCAATGGCATTTAAAGATGGTGCTAAAAAAGCAAAACCTGTTTTGCTTGAACCCATTATGTCGGTAGAAGTTGTTACACCAGAAGAATATTTAGGTGATGTAATGGGCGACTTGAATTCGAGACGTGGAAAGATTGAAGGTTTTTCTGCAAGAAAAGATGCGCAGGTAATTAAAGCACATGTACCTTTAGCAGAAATGTTTGGCTATGCAACAGTTTTGAGATCGATGACACAGGGACGAGCAATTTATACAATGCAGTTTGAACATTATGAAGAAGTTCCCAAAACTATTGCCGAAGAAATTTCTGAGAAATCACTTGGTAGTAAAACAACAGCAACAGCATAATTAAATAGAATAATTAACAAAAAGGAAAATTATTAAAGGAGATAACGATGGCAAAAGAAAAATTTGACAGGAGTAAGCCACACGTTAACATAGGTACCATTGGTCACGTTGATCATGGTAAAACCACGTTAACAGCTGCCATCACGATGGCTCTCAATAAAAAAGGTTTATCTGAAGTCAGGACTTTCGATAGTATTGATAATGCACCGGAAGAAAAAGAAAGAGGAATTACAATTGCGACGGCTCACGTTGAGTATTCTACGGAAAACAGACATTACGCTCACGTAGACTGTCCGGGTCACGCTGACTATGTAAAGAACATGATAACAGGTGCCGCACAAATGGATGGTGCTATTCTCGTAGTAGCTGCAACTGATGGTCCTATGCCGCAGACCAGAGAGCACATTCTCCTCGCAAGACAAGTTGGTGTTCCGAGAATTGTAGTATTCATGAATAAAGTTGATATGGTTGATGATCCGGAATTATTAGAACTTGTTGAAGTAGAACTCAGGGACCTCTTAAACTCTTATGAATTTCCTGGTGATGAAATTCCAATCATTCAGGGATCAGCGTTAAAAGCATTGGAAGCTGCTGCTTCAAAAGATGCCCCGGTTGATGATCCCAGATTAGATTGTATCTGGAAACTTATGGAAGCAGTTGACAGCTATATTCCTGTTCCCGAAAGAGATACCGACAAGCCATTCATTATGCCGGTTGAAGATGTATTTTCAATTACCGGACGTGGAACAGTTGCTACCGGAAGAGTTGAAAGAGGTCAGGTTAAAATTCAGGAAGAAGTTGAACTTATTGGCTTAGGTTTGCACAAGAAAACAGTTGTTACCGGTATCGAAATGTTCAGAAAAGAATTGGATTCAGCTATGGCTGGTGATAACGCCGGTATTCTTTTACGCGGTATAGATAAAAATGAAATCGAAAGAGGAATGGTACTGGCTAAACCCGGTTCGATAACACCTCATACAAAATTTGAAGGTGAAGTTTATGTGCTTTCAAAAGATGAAGGTGGACGTCATACACCGTTCTTCAATGGTTACAGACCACAGTTTTATTTCAGAACTACGGACGTAACAGGAGTATCAACTTTACCTTCAGGCACCGAAATGGTTATGCCGGGAGATAAAGTCAACCTATCTGTTGAACTGATTTCCGAAATAGCAATGGAAGAAGGATTAAGATTTGCTATTCGTGAAGGTGGTAGAACCGTAGGTGCCGGAATTGTAACGAAAATAAATGAGTAAATAATTTATTAGTTAAAACGACAGGGAGTATCAACTCCCTTTTCGTTTCTTAAATAATCTATAAGGAGTAAATTTAAGTGCCCGGGCAGAAGATAAGAATAAAGTTAAAATCTTACGATCATATATTGATCGATAAGTCTACAGAGAAAATTATCAAAACTGTTCGGAGTACTGGTGCGGTAGTATCAGGTCCAATACCTTTACCCACAAGAAGAACTGTTTATACTGTTCTCAGATCTCCGCATGTAGATAAAAAGTCCCGTGAACAGTTTGAAACAAGAGCACATAAAAGAATAATTGATATTCATAACTCTAATAACAAAACCGTCGATTCTCTGAGTAAGCTTGATATCCCGGCGGGTGTGGATATAGAGATTAAGCTTTAATGAATGGAGTAGAAATGCCTGGCTTAATAGGAAAGAAAATAGGAATGACGAGTATTTTTGATGCTGAAGGTGAAATGATTCCTGTTACAGTCATCAAGCTTGATTCATGTAAAGTCGTTAGTATCAAAACTAAGGAAAAAGATGGTTACGAAGCTGTTCAGCTTGGCTTTGGAGAAAAAAAGGAGAAACATTTAACTAAACCTTTAGCCGGATATTATAAAAAGAACAATCTGAAACCAGCATTAAAGTTAAAAGAGTATAAAGGATTTGACACAAACGAAATGAAAATTGGTGATAATATTAAGGTTGATATTTTTCAAGAAGGCGAACAGATAAAAGTTAGAGGTAAGAGTATAGGAAAAGGTTTTCAGGGTGTAATGAAACGTCATGGTTTCGGTGGTGTTGGAGGAACAACACATGGACAAAGTGACAGACTGAGAGCTCCTGGCTCAATTGGTGCCAGTTCCTATCCTTCAAGAGTATTTAAGGGTCAAAGAATGGCTGGCAGAACCGGAAACAGAAACGTAACTGTTGCGAATTTAAAAGTAGTAAAGATTGTACCGGAAGAAAATATTTTAATGGTAAAAGGTGCGGTGCCGGGTCCGTCAAATTCAATTGTTGAATTGATAAAGAAATAAAAAGATGACAGTAGAAATTTTTAAAATAGATGGCAGTAAATCAGGTAAGAAAATTAAACTTGATGATGATATCTTCTGTATAGAACCGAATGATCATGCTCTTTACCTTTCTGTTAAAGCATATCTTGCAAATCAAAGACAAGGTACTCATAAAACAAAAGGAAGAAGCGAGGTAAGAGGTGGCGGAAGAAAACCCTGGCGACAGAAAGGAAGAGGAACTGCACGAGCTGGAACGAGTCGTTCCCCATTATGGGTTGGTGGCGGAACTATCTTTGGTCCCCGACCAAGAAATTACAGGCAGGATTTACCGAAAAAGGTTAAGAGGTTAGCAAGGAAGTCGGCGTTGAGTTATAAAGCAAAAGATAAACAACTTTTAGTAGTTGAAGATTTTTCATTTGAAGAACCTAAAACAAAAGAATTTAATAAAATACTTCAGGCGTTGGATGCCGAAGGAAAAAAAGTTCTATTTCTAACGGGTGATAGAAACGAAATAGTTTACAAGTCCGGCAGAAACATTAACAAAGTAAATATTCTTGAAGCAAGTAAAGCGTCCACGTACGACATTGTAAACAATCAATTGTTGATTTTACAGAAAAGCGCCATAGATGCAATTAAAAAAACTTTCAACGGTTCAAAAGAGGCAGTGAATTAGTATGCATCAGATTTTGATCAGACCATTAATAACGGAAAAAATGTCGGATTTAACTGCTGAACATCAGCAGTATGGTTTTATTGTAAATTCGAAGGCAAATAAAATTGAAATAGCAAAAGCTATTGAAAGCAAATTTAATGTTCACGTTGAAGCTGTCAAAACCATTAATCGTGAAGGCAAAGTTAAAACACAGTTTAGAAAAAGCGGAAGGTTTTCAGGAAAATCCTCCGGATTTAAAAAAGCAATAGTATCTCTCCGTGAAGGGGAGACAATAGATTTATTCGAAGAAGTATAGAGTTCTGATACAGGAAAAGACAAATGGGTATTAAAAAACTAAAACCAAATACAGCAGGAACCAGGTTTAAAAGTAATTATACGTTTGATGAGATTTCCCGATCAAAACCGGAAAAATCATTAACGACTTCGTTAAAAAAATCCGGCGGCAGAAATAACCACGGTAGAGTTACAGCAAGACATATTGGTGGTGGTCATAAAAGAAGGTACAGAATTATAGATTTCAAACGCGATAAAACCGGCGTACCTGCAAAAGTTTTTTCGATTGAATATGACCCGAACAGGTCCGCTAGAATTGCATTGCTACATTATGCTGATGGAGAAAAAAGATATATTCTTGCACCAAACGGATTGAAGGTAGGAAGCAAAGTTGTTTCCGGTTCCGGAAGCGATATTTCTGTTGGAAATGCTTTGCCGTTAAAAGAAATGCCGCTTGGCAGTTTTGTTCATAATGTGGAGCTTAAACCCGGCAAAGGCGGACAGCTTGGAAGAAGTGCAGGTGTATCGTTACAGGTAATGGCTAAAGAAGGTGATTATGCACAATTAAAAATGCCTTCGGGCGAAGTTCGTATGGTTAGACAGGAATGTTTAGCTACATACGGACAGATGGGAAATGCTGAGAAAGAAAATATCAGTTTGGGCAAGGCTGGTAGATCTCGCTGGCTTGGCAAACGACCACATGTTCGTGGTGTTGCTATGAATCCTGTTGATCATCCCATGGGTGGCGGTGAAGGAAAATCTTCCGGTGGTGGTCATCCTGTATCTCCGTGGGGACAAAAAGCTAAAGGTTTGAAAACAAGAAAACACAAAAAAGAATCTAACAGATTTATTATTAAAAGACGTAAAAAATAGAGTACTTTATGCCAAGATCAGTTAAAAAGGGACCATATATTAATTATAAGCTTTTAGAAAAGATCAGGAAGCTGAACGAAACGAATCAGAAAAAGATTATAAAAACATGGTCGCGCGCTTCTATGGTTGTTCCTGAATTTGTTGGTCATACCATAGCTGTTCACAATGGTAATAAAATGATGCCGGTTTACATTACAGAGAATATGGTTGGTCATAAATTAGGTGAGTTTGCACCTACGAGGATATTCAGAGGTCATCCGGGAACAAAAGCTGAGAAGGCAGCGAAGGTACAATAACTAAAGGTTTTATTGATAATGGAAGCAAAAGCAGTACATAGATTTATTGGTTCATCACCCAGAAAGATGAGGTTGATTATCGACCTGATCAGAGGTATGTCGGTTGATCAGGCGATTGAAGTATTACATTTTTCAACGAAACATGCTTCTAAACACGCTGAGAAAGTTTTAAGATCAGCCGTTTCTAACCTTATGAATCAGGATGATTCATCAAGAGTTGAACCAGAAGACCTATTTGTAAAGGAAGCTTATGTGAATAACGGACCGACATTAAAAAGAATTTCACCGGCACCTATGGGTAGAGCTTACAGAATTAGAAAACGAGCTTGTCACTTAACTGTAGTTGTGGCAAGTAAAGCATAATATTCAGGAGGATATTTTTGGGACAAAAAACAAATCCGATTGGTTTAAGAGTCGGAATAATCAGAGGCTGGGAATCTAACTGGTACGAAAGTAAAAGTTATGCTCAGAAAATTAAAGAAGATGACAAGCTTCGCGGATACATTCGTAACCGGTTAAAGAAAGCCGGTATATCGAGAATAATAATAGATAGGACATCCAAAAATATAATCCTTACTATTCACACATCCAGACCCGGTGTTGTAATTGGAAAGAGTGGAAAAGAAATTACGCAGTTAGAACAAGAGTTGAAACAGATCACCTCGAAAGAAGTTAAAGTTCAGATTTCTGAAATTAAAAGACCTGAGCTTGATGCTTATTTGGTTGCAGAAAATATCGCTAATCAACTTAAGGGCAGAGTATCATTCAGAAGAGCAATGAAGATGGCACTTACTGCAGCAATGAGGATGGGAGCTGAAGGAATAAGAATTATGTGTGCTGGCAGACTTGGCGGCGCTGAAATGGCAAGAACAGAACAATATAAAGAAGGAAGAATTCCGCTGCATACTCTTAGAGCGGATATTGATTATAGTGTCGGAAGGGCCGAGACAATTTATGGTGCCATCGGAATAAAAGTATGGATATGCCGCGGTGAAATTTTAGGTAAGAGAGTTACGGAATAAAAATCCCGGAGAATTAAATTATGTTAATGCCGAAAAGAGTAAAATACAGGAAATCACAAAGAGGCAGGATGGCTGGTAAAGCCAAACGCGGTAGCACTGTTGCATTCGGCGATTTTGGTTTGAAAGCACTTGAACCGCATTGGATCACAAGCCGGCAGATTGAAGCCTGTCGTGTTGCTCTTAGCAGAAAGATGAAAAGAGATGGCAAAGTTTGGATCAGGATTTTCCCGGATAAACCGGTTTCTAAAAAACCGCTTGAGACGAGAATGGGTAAAGGAAAAGGTGCCCCGGAATTTTGGGTAGCAGTGGTTAAACCAGGTAGAATAATGTTTGAGGTTGCCGGTGTTTCAAGAGAACTGGCAAAAGAAGCTTTGAATATTGCTTCGCACAAACTTCCTATTAAGACAAAGATAACTGCCAGACCGGATTTCGAATAAATACTTAGGAATGATTTTATGAAAGCACATGAAATAAGAGAATTAAAAACTGATGAAATCTTAAGAAGAATTGAAGAAGAAGAAAGCAATCTTGTTGATTTAAGATTTTCGCATCAGCTGAAAGAATTAACGAACACCGCAAAAATGAAAACTGTTAAGAAGGATATTGCAAGAATGAGAACAATTTTAAATGAAAGAGCTCAGGTTGAGGAAAATAAAGAGAAAGAAGAAGGAGAAAACGCTTAATTATGGAACAACGCGGATTAAGAAAAACCCGTCTCGGTATAGTTATTAGCAACAAGATGGATAAAACTATTACCGTGGCAATTGAAAGAAAAGTTCCTCATCCTATTTATAAAAAATATTTTAAGAAAACTTCAAAGCTAATGGCTCACGATGAAAAAGGTGAATGTAATATCGGTGATAAAGTGAAGATCATGGAAACGCGTCCGTTAAGTAAAAATAAAAGATGGCGCCTGCTGGAAATTGTTGAAAAGGCCAAGTAGCTGCTACAGGAGAAAATGTTAGATGATTCAACAGGAAACAAATTTAGTGGTTGCCGATAATTCGGGTGCTAAAAAAGTACGGTGTATTAAAGTTCTTGGTGGCAGCCGCAGAAGGTATGCCAGTGTAGGAGATCTTATAGTTGTATCCGTAAAAACTGCAATACCCAATGGCGCAGTTAAAAAAGGTGAAGTATCAAGAGCGGTAATAGTAAGAACAAAGAAGGAAGTTAAACGTTCCGATGGTTCTTATATACGATTTGATGAAAACGCAGCAGTGTTATTAAGTCCGCAGAATGAACCGAGAGGTACAAGAATTTTTGGTCCCGTTGCTCGTGAACTCAGAGACAAGCAGTTTATGAAAATTGTTTCATTAGCACCAGAAGTATTATAATATTTGGAAAGATTATGAAGATTAAAAAGAATGATATGGTAATGGTTATTTCGGGAAATGACAGGGGTAAAACCGGTAAGGTTCTTAAAGTTTTTCCTAAAAATAACAGGGTTATCATTGAAGGTATTAACATCAGGAAAAGACATACAAAACCAAGTCAGAAAAGTCCACAAGGTGGAATTTTGGAAAAAGAAGCATCTATTAATGCCTCGAACGTAATGATGCTGGATCCGAAATCTAATGAACCGACAAGACTTGGTGCACAAATTATACTGGATGAAAAATCCGGCAAAAAGAAAAGAGCCCGTGTAAGCAAGCTTAGCGGCGAAATGATACAATAATTTAAGACTATTATTTATTAAGATGGCAGAGAAGAAAACAAAAAAAGCAGCTTCACAAAAAGAGAGCAAGACCAAGGGTAAAGCAGAAAACCAGTCTGCTAAAAAAGATGAGGCTAAAGATATAAAGATTCCTTCGAGACTGGGAGATTACTATAAGAGTAATATAGTTCCTGCTCTAATGAAAACGTTTAGTTATAAAAACGTAATGCGGGTTCCAAAGCTCGAAAAAATTGTTGTTAATATGGGAGTAGGTGCTGCAGTTGCGGATCCTAAAGTACTGGAAGAAGCGATGAGAGAATTAGAAGCCGTAACCGGTCAAAAATCATCAGTGAGACTGGCAAGAAAATCTATTTCTAATTTCAAGCTTCGTGAAGGAATGAAAATCGGTGCAAAGGTTACCCTGCGTAAGGTGAGGATGTATGAGTTTTTGGACAGACTTATAAATGTTGCTCTACCAAGAGTTAGAGACTTTAGAGGTCTCTCTGATAAATCTTTTGATGGACGTGGTAATTATACGCTTGGAATAAAAGAACAAATTATATTCCCGGAAATCGATATTGATAAGATAAGCAGAATTATGGGAATGGATGTTACATTTGTAACAACTGCAAAATCAGATAACGAAGCTTACGAACTCTTAAAAGAGTTTGGTGTTCCGTTTATGAAAAAAGAAGTTAAATCAGCTTAAACTGGAGAATTAATGGCGCGTAAATGTTTAATAGCTAGACAAGAAAAACGACTTATGCTTGTCGAAAAGTACAAAGCGAAAAGGAAAGAATTAAAAGAGGCCGGAGAATTCGAGGAGTTACAAAAACTCCCTAAAAATTCTTCTGCTGTTAGATTAAAAAACAGATGCATGTTTACCGGGCGAACGCGCAGTTATCATCGTAAATTTGGTGTTTCCAGGTTAGTCCTGCGTGAAATGGCTTTACGTGGTGAAATTCCAGGATTAAAGAAAGCAAGTTGGTAGAAGGAGATATTTATGCCGGTTACAGACCCGATATCAGATTATTTAACGAGAATTAGAAACGCTTCAAAAGCAAAAAAAGTAAGAGTAGATATTCCTGCTTCTAAAATGAAGATCGGTCTTACGGAAATTTTGAAAAAAAGCGGTTACATTTATGATTTTAAAGTTGAAGAAGACAGTAAACAAAATAAAATAACTGTATTATTGAAATATAACAACGGCGTTCCTGCTATCAGTGGCTTAAAAAAAATCAGCAGACCCGGTTTGAGAACTTACAGAAAATCAACGGAGATACCGAGAGTGCTGAATGGTTTGGGAACTGCTGTGATTTCAACTTCCAAAGGTTTATTAACGGATAAAGAAGCCAGGCAGCAATCAGCAGGCGGTGAAGTTATCTGTTATGTATGGTAAAATTTTTAACGGAGAAACAAATTGTCAAGGATAGGTAAAAAACCGATAGAGATACCGAAAGGTGTGAGTGTTTCAAAGGAAGGACAGCTTATAAAAGTTAAAGGTCCTAAGGGTGAACTTGGTCACAATGTTCATTCAAATATGTCGGTTGAAATAAAAGATAATGAAATAACCGTAACCAGACCGAATGATTCCAAAGAGAATAAATCCTTACACGGTTTAACCCGGGCTTTACTACAAAATATGGTAACAGGTGTTAATTCTTCTTACAAAAAAGAACTGGAAATTGTTGGTGTTGGATATCGTGCTGAATTAAAAGGTAAAAATCTTCTCTTAAATATCGGTTATTCTCATCCAGTTTATTTTGCACCACCCGAAACAATAACCTTTGAGACTCCATCTCAAACCCAAATTGTGATATCGGGTGCAGATAAACAATTAGTTGGACAAGTTGCCGCAAAAATAAGATCGTTCAGAAAACCCGAACCATATAAAGGTAAAGGTATTAAATACGTCGGTGAGCATATTAGAAGAAAAGCTGGTAAAACCGCCGGTTAGTTAAGTTAAAATTATTTCCTAAGAAGAAAGAATGAAAACGAAATTAAATAATCGTCAGAGAGTTAAATTAAGAATCCAGAAGAAAGTATCCGGTACGCCTGAAAGACCAAGACTGGCTGTTTACCGCAGTTTAAATCATATTTATGCTCAGTTAGTCGATGATTCCACCGGCAGTACATTAACTTCGGCTTCTACGCTTTCAAAAGAAATTCAGAATGAAGTAAAGAGTTCAGAGGGCAAAGTAGCGAAAAGTAAAATTGTTGGCTCCCTGATTGCAAAAAAAGCAATCGAAAAAAAGATAACTAATGTTGTATTTGACAGAGGAGGTTATCGTTACCATGGTCGCGTTAAAGCAATTGCAGACGGCGCTAGGGAAGGAGGGCTGAAATTTTAATGAGTATTTGGAAGAGTGCCGGGTCGTCTAATGGCAGGACTACGCCCTTTGGAGGCGTCTGTAGAGGTTCGAATCCTCTCCCGGCAGCAAAGTTATTTTTAAGAATTTTTTAGTACTGGAGACATAATTGAAATCCGTAAGAAATACTGAGTCAGATGGACTTAAAGAAAAAGTTGTACATATTAACCGCGTTGCAAAAGTTGTTAAAGGTGGACGTCGGTTCAGCTTTAATGCTATTGTTGTGGTTGGAAATGGAAATGGCAGTGTTGGTGTTGGACTCGGTAAAGCTAACGAAGTAACCGACGCAATTTCAAAGGGAATTGACGATGCAAGGAAAAGTCTTGTAAATGTACCCATAATCAAAGGTACTCTTGCTCACAAGATAATTGGAAAATATGGTGCCGGTCGCGTACTTCTTAAGCCTGCTTCACCCGGTACTGGTTTAATTGCCGGTGGCGGTGTTCGTGCAGTGCTTGAAGCAGCAGGAGTTCAGGACGTTTTAACAAAATCTCTTGGTTCCAGTAATCCTCATAATCAGGTGAAAGCCACTCTTAACGGATTATTAGGTCAGATCGATGCAAAAACAATGTCGAAGAAACGAGGATTAACAACCCAGGAAATATTTAACTCTTGAGGATATGATGGCAAAAATTAAAGTAATTCAAACAAGAAGTATTATTGATCGACCGAAGATTCAGAAAAGAACAATCAAAGCTTTAGGTCTGGGAAGACCTAATTGGGAAAAAGTGCATAATGACACACCCCAGATAAGAGGGATGATCAATAAAGTTACTCACTTAGTTAAAGTTGAAGAAATAAAAGGATAGTTCGGAAAGTATAATGGATATTCTCAGTAATTTAAAATATGCAGAGGGCTCAAGGAAGAACAGAAAAAGAGTTGGAAGAGGCGAAGGTTCTAACCGCGGTGGTACATCTACACGTGGTATGAACGGACAAATGTCAAGATCAGGTGCCAACAAGAAAAGCTGGTTCGAGGGCGGGCAAATGCCGCTCCAAAGAAGAACGCCGAAATTCGGTTTTACAAATATTTTTAAAACACATTACCAGATCGTTAATGTAAATTCTTTGCAAAGAGTAGCCGATGAAAAAAAACTGGGAAATGATGTTCTTAATGCTGTGTCATTAAAGAGTTTAGGATTGGTTTCCAGTGCTAAACAGCCCATAAAGATTCTTGCTAAAGGTGAGCTTAAGGCAAAGGTGAACTTGGAAGTTCATGCGTTCAGCGGCAAGGCTAAAGAGAAAATTGAAGCTGCAGGCGGCTCAATTAAAAAGATTTAATCCTGTTTTATGTCGAAAGTCACAGATACATTCAGAAATATATTTAAGATTCATGAGCTGCGTCAAAGAATCATTTATACGTTGGCGCTGCTTTTTATTGTACGATTAGGCGCTCATATAACAATACCCGGAGTTGATGCTTCTCTCTTAACAGAGAGTATGAAAAATCAATCATCCGATAATCTGTTTGCTCTTTATGATTTATTTGTCGGTGGAGCTTTTCGTAATGCTGCAATCTTCGCTTTGGGTATTATGCCATATATCTCAGCATCTATTATTCTCCAGCTGATGGGTGCAGTTGTACCGTACTTTCAAAAATTACAGCAGGAAGGCGAAGAAGGAAGAAAAAAGATCACCCAGCTTACAAGGTATGGAACAGTTCTAATTTCAGCTTTGCAGGCATGGGGTGTTACAGTAAGATTGCTAAATCTCCAGGTTCAGGGTTTACCGATTGTTCCTGATCCGGTTAGAGGCATTGGTTGGGTTCTTTCAACAATTATGATACTGACGTCCGGTACGGTGTTTATGATGTGGATGGGTGAACAAATTACTGAGAGAGGTATTGGCAACGGAATTTCGTTGATAATTTTTATTGGAATTATTGCCCGGTTGCCTTATGCTATATTTGATGAAATCCGGTTAATAGATGCCGGACAGAGATCGATAATAGTTGAAATTATTATTCTTGTTTTTATGTTCTTTATTATTGCTGGTGTTGTGCTCGTAACTCAGGGTACAAGAAGAATTCCTGTTCAATATGCAAAAAGAGTTGTCGGAAGAAAAGTATACGGAGGCGTTACGCAGTATATTCCTCTGAGAGTAAATACTGCCGGAGTTATGCCGATCATATTTGCCCAGGCAATTATGTTTATCCCGAATACAGTACTTTCATTTTTCCCGAACAACGAATTGCTTCAGACTTTATCAAGTTATTTTGTATATACGTCTCCTGTTTACTCGGTGGTATATGCTTTAATGATTGTGTTCTTTACATATTTTTATACGGCGATTGCGTTTAATCCCAAAGATGTTGCAGACAATATGAAAAAACAGGGAGGATTCATTCCCGGCATTCGACCCGGTAAACAAACTTCGGAATTTATTGATAACATCTTAACAAAGATAACTTTACCCGGATCTATTTTCCTGGCAATTGTAGCCATTCTTCCGGCTTTCGTTTCGGGTATGGGAGTTTCAGGTCAGTTTGCAAGTTTCTTTGGCGGTACAAGTTTGCTGATTGTTGTTGGTGTTGCATTGGATACACTACAGCAAATTGAGTCTCATTTGTTAATGAGACATTACGATGGATTTATGAAAACCGGAAAGTTGCGTGCTCGCAGGTATTAGATTTTGTGATAATTATAAAAACTAAAAAGGATATAGATTTTATTAGAGAAAGCTGCAAAATTGTTGCAGAGACTCTTCAGTTACTGAAGAGCAATGTAAAACCGGGAATTACAACTTTAGAACTTGATAAAATTGCGGAAGATTACATTAAAAGTAACGATGCAATTCCGGCTTTTAAAGGCTATACTCAAGGCGGTGCTCCGGGATTTCCCGGTTCTGTTTGTACTTCCGTAGATGATGAGGTGGTGCACGGAATACCCGGAAGTAGAGTCTTAAAAATCGGTGAAATTATTTCACTCGATGTTGGTGTTCTTAAAAATGATTATTACGGCGATGCTGCAATTTCGGTTGCTATCGGTGAGGTCTCAGCTGAAAAAGAAAAACTCCTGAATGTTACTGAGAAATCTCTCTATGAAGGTATTAACTCGGCTTTAGAGGGTAATCGGGTTCATGATATCTCGGCTGCAGTCCAATCTTGCGTTGAAGAAAACAGCTTCTCTATCGTTCGCGATTTATGTGGTCACGGAGTTGGGAAATATCTTCACGAAGAACCTTCAATACCAAACTTTGGAAGGAAGGGAACAGGAGCTAAATTGAGAAACGGTATGACCCTGGCAATCGAACCAATGGTGAATGCAGGAAAATACCGTGTAATGACCGATAAAGATGGCTGGACTGTATTAACAGCTGATGGTAAACCTTCAGCACATTTTGAACATACAATATTGGTAAACGGAAATTCACCGGAAATATTAACTGTTTGTTAATGGCTAAACAAGGACCAATAAAAATAGATGGTGTAGTTACGGAAACACTACCGAACGCTACTTTCAAAGTAAAGCTGGATAACGGGCACGAAATGCTTGCGCATATTTCCGGTAAAATGAGAATGCATTTCATTAAGATTTTAGTAGGAGATAAGGTATCAGTAGAATTATCTCCATATGATTTAACAAAAGGTAGAATAACCTACAGATACAAATAGTGGAGATACTATGAAAGTAAGATCATCTGTTAGAAAAATATGTGATAATTGCAAAATAATAAAACGCAAAGGTGTTGTAAGAGTGATTTGTAAAAATCCAAAACATAAGCAACGCCAGGGTTAAAAATTATAAGGAGTAGATAATTGGCTCGTATATCAGGTGTCGATTTACCCAAAAATAAAAAAGTTTTATTTGGGTTAAGATATATTTTCGGAATCGGTCCGACTGTTTCAGTAGATATTCTTGAAAAAGCAAAAGTTGATCCGAATAAAAAGGTCGGAGAACTTACTGAAGAAGACGTTGGTGCGATAAGAGCGATAATCACTGCCGAGTATAAGGTGGAAGGTGCGCTTCGTTCGGAAGTTCAGCAAAATATAAAAAGACTGATGGATATTGGTTCTTACAGGGGCATACGTCACAGACGCGGTTTACCCGTAAGAGGACAGCGGACAAGAACAAATGCACGCAACAGAAAAGGTAAACGAAAAACCGTTGCTGGTAAGAAAAAAGCGCCGACCAAGAAGTAATTAATTTTTTATTGACCGGAGGTAATGTAATTGGCTAAAGGACTAAAAAGAAGCAGGAAAAAAACACAGGTTGATACAAACGGTGTAGCTCATATTAAAGCTACATTTAACAATGTGATTGTAACGCTTACTGATATTTACGGGAATACAATTTCCTGGTCATCTGCAGGAAAAAACGGATTTAAAGGATCGAGAAAGAATACTCCTTATGCAGCACAAATATCTGCAGAAGCTGCTGCAAAAGAAGCGTATGATTTGGGTCTTAGAAAAGTTGAAGTTTTGGTAAAAGGTCCCGGTTCGGGCAGGGAGGCAGCTATTAGAGCGCTGCATACCGCCGGGCTGGAAATAGGTTCGATTAGGGATGTTACTCCATTGCCTCACAATGGATGCAGACCTCCTAAACGAAGAAGAGTTTAATTTTTTAATTCGGAGAATAGTTAATGGCAAGATATACAGATTCAGTCTGTAAGTTATGTAGAAGAGAAAGACAAAAATTGTTTCTGAAAGGACAAAAGTGTTATACCGAAAAATGTCCTATAGAATCACGAAGTTATCCGCCGGGTGAACACGGACAAAGCAGAAGAGCGAAGGTTTCCGAATACGGTATTCAGCTTCGTGAGAAACAAAAAATTAAAAGATCTTATGGTTTACTGGAAACCCAGTTTAAAAACTATTTCGAAAAAGCAAATAAACAAAAAGGAATTACCGGTGAAAACCTGGTAAAACTGCTTGAGAGACGTTTTGATAATATTGTTTACAGGATCGGGTTCGCCGGTTCCAGGAAGCAGGCAAGGCAACTGATCAGACACAGACATTTTAGTATAAACGATCAGCTTGTAGACATACCATCTTACTCACTTGGTGTTGGTGATATAATAAAGGTTAGAGATAAAAGTAAGAAGTTGGATGCTATTCACGACTCTCTTAAAAGAGTAAAAGACAGTACTTATTCGTGGTTAACAGTAGATAAAGCTAATCTTTCGGGAACCTTTATGCAAATTCCAGAGAGAGAAGAAGTTCCATTGAATGCAAACGAACAATTAGTAGTTGAGCTTTACTCTAAATAAAAATTTTTAAAATCATTTTAGAGGATTAATAAATGAGTGTATCACATTTAAAGATGCCCGACGCTGTAGTTCTTGATGAAGCTAGTTATACAAATACATTTGGTAGATTTTTTCTCCAGCCATTGGAGAGAGGATATGGTGTTACTTTAGGAAATTCGATGAGACGTGTATTATTGTCCTCGTTACCTGGAGCTGCTATAACTTCGGTTAAATTCAGCGGAGTTCTTCATGAATTCACATCAATTGAAGGAGTGGTTGAGGATGTTACTGAAATTATTCTTAATCTTAAACAGGTTAGGCTTAAACTGCTGGCAAAGAAACCTGAAAAAATAACTCTTTCATTTAGCGGAGAAGGAAGCTGGACCTCTGAGGATATTCAGAAAGCCAGCAACGAGATAGAAATACTCAACCCTGATCTTCATATTGCAACATTAAATAAAAATGCAAAGTTTGATGTTGAATTAAGGGTTGGTAAGGGAACAGGATATGTTCCATCAGGTGAAAATGTCGATCCGGATCAAACTATTGGAGTTATTCCGATTGATTCAATTTTTACGCCTATTAAAAATGTGAAATTCGATGTAGAAAATGTTAGAATTGGCGATAAGAATGATTTTGAAAAATTGACTGTCGAGGTAACAACTGACGGATCGATCACACCGGACGATGCTTTAACCCAGGCAGCTAAAATTATGAGAGAACATATCCAGTTGTTCATTAATTTTGATATAGAACAGGAAGAAGAACAGCAGGTTAGTCCTAAAGATACCGAAGCTGAAAGAATCAGGAAGATACTTACAACTAACGTTGAAGAACTTGAATTAAGTGTCAGGTCACACAATTGTTTAAAAGCTGCGAATATCAAAACCCTGGGTGATCTTGTCCGTAAAGATGAAAGCGAGATGCTTAAATTCAGAAACTTCGGTAGAAAATCGCTTGCCGAATTAATGGACATTGTTGAAAGCCTGGGATTAGACTTTGGTATGGACGTCGATAAATATTTAAAACAGGAACCGGAAACAAATTAGAAATTGCTAAAGGTCGATTAATGAGACATAAAGTAAAAGGAAGAAAATTAGGAAGAACGGCAAGCCACAGAAAAGCTACCTTGATTTCTTTGGCTACTGCTCTTTTAAAACATAAAAGAATAAGAACTACTCTTGCTAAAGCAAAAGAAACACGCGGCTTTGTTGAGAAGTTGATCACAAAGGCTAAAAAGGATGATCTCCATTCAAAGAAACAGGTTATGGATTTCATAAAGGATAAAGAAGTTGTAAAAGAAT
>Ga0307423_1000264_pt1 | contig 35528 bp, 27 predicted proteins | sample SalMarWE160310MG_FD_202154 | JGI IMG/M metagenome (GOLD analysis project Ga0307423, IMG submission 202154) | Salt marsh sediment microbial communities from the Plum Island Ecosystem LTER, Massachusetts, United States - WE1603-10 | ecosystem: Environmental > Aquatic > Marine > Intertidal zone >... | reverse complement strand
GGGGTACCTGCCGAAGAAACCGTCCCGCGCCTCGGCCGAGGGTCGATCGGCCAACGACGCGAGACCGTGATCAGAAGGAAAAGGTTCAGGGCGGGAGGTCGTGCGTCAAGCGGCTACCGCCCGCGCGGCCAGGGGTGTCGTCCGGATTCACGGGCTGTCGTCGACGTACGAGTGCACACTATGATCCACCGATGAACCTCACGAACCGACGCCGCACCTGCCTCCTTCTCGCTCTCGCGGGAGCCGCCCTCCTCACCGGATGCGCCACGCTCCAGCAGATCGCCGCCCTGCGCGACGTCGACTTCTCCCTCGCCGGAACGTCCGGAGGCACGCTCGCCGGCGTCCCCATCGCTTCGAGTCGGAGTCTGGACGACCTGGGTCCGCTGGACGTGGCCCGCGTCGCCGGCGCCCTCGCCCGGGGGGAGCTGCCGCTGGAGATGACCCTGCTGGTGCGCGCCTCCAACCCGGCGGACAACGTCCAGGCCCGCCTGGTGGCCCTGGACTGGACGCTCTTCCTCGACGATCGGAAGACGGTGAGCGGCGCGCTCGATCAGGAATACGTGCTCCCTCCGGGGGAGCCCGTGAGCGTGCCCTTGCAGGTGCGTCTCGATCTGGTGGAGTTCTTCGGCCGGCAGCTCGACCAGGTCGCCGGCCTGGCGCTCGCCGTGGCGGGCGCGGGAGAGCCCACGCGCGTGCGTCTCGAGGCCACGCCCTCCATCCAGACGCCGCTGGGGCCCATTCGCTACCCGGACCCCATCCGCATCGAGCACGAGGTCGGCGGCTCCGGCCGTCCCTGAGCGGCAGCCCGGCGCGTCACCCCGAGTCGCCGGGCCGAGCTCTCTGCGCGAACCGCTCCTGCGCCTCCGCCACCTCCTCGGCGGTCAGCAGCGCAGGCTCGCCGACCTGGAGCGCCCGCCAGTAGAGCTCGGCCAGCGTCTCCACCTCCTGCGCGAGCTCGAGCGCGGCGTCGGTCGAGGCGCCGAGGGCCACCATCCCGTGGTTCGCCAGGAGACACGCGTGCCGGCCCTCGAGCGCTGCCACCGCACTCGCCGCGAGCTCCGTCGTGCCGAAGCCGGCATACGGCGCGCAGCGGATGGTGTCGCCGCCCGCCAGCGCGACCATGTAGTGGAAGGGCGGGATGTCGCGACGAAGCGTGGACAGTGTCGTGCAGAACACGGCGTGGGCATGCACCACCGCGCCCACGTCGGGGCGGGCCCGGTAGATCGCGGCGTGCAGGGGCCACTCCGTGGTGGGCTGTCGCTCGCCTTCCACGACGCGCCCGTCCAGGTCCACGAGGACGATGTCGCCCGCGTCGGTCTTCTCGTAGGCGAGGGCCGAAGGCGTCACCAGCATCCGGTCCCCGATCCGGGTGCTGACGTTGCCCGACGTGCCGCGGCTCAGGCCCAGGGCGCTCATCTCCCGCGCAGTGCGCACGACCGCCATCCGCAGCGCTTCGTCGTTCATGAGCCCACGCCCCCGCGAGCCGCCCGACCGGCTCCCACGTACTCCGCAAAGAGCCCGGCCAGCCCCTCGCGGCTCGCTTCGGCGATGCCCCGCTCGGTGATCAGGCCGCTCACGAGCCGCGCGGGCGTGACGTCGAACGCGGGGTTCGCCACGGGCGACCCCGGCGGGACCACCCGCACGCGCAGGACGCGTCCGTCCTCGGCACGACCGGTGACGCGCTCCACCTCGTCGGCAGCACGCTCCTCGATGGGGATGTCGCGTCCGTCGTCCAGGGCCCAGTCGATGGACGACGACGGCACTGCTACGTAGAACGGAACACCGTTGTCCCAAGCGGCAAGCGCCTTCAGGTACGTGCCGATCTTGTTGCCCACGTCCCCGGCGGCCGTCGTGCGGTCGGTGCCCACGAGGCAGAGGTCCACGCGTCCCCGCTGCATCAGGTGGCCGCCGGCGTTGTCCACGACGACCGTGTATGGCACGCCGTGCTGGCCGAGCTCCCACGCGGTGAGGCCCGCGCCCTGGTTTCGCGGGCGTGTCTCGTCGACCCACACGTGCACCGCCAGACCCCCGTCGTGCGCCATGTAGATGGGGGCCGTGGCAGTGCCCCAGTCCACGGTGGCGAGCCAGCCGGCGTTGCAGTGGGTGAGGATCTCCACCGGCCGACCCGGGTGGCGTGCGGCCAGGTCTCGGAGCAGCCGCAGACCGTGCTCGCCGATCCGGCGGTTGCGGTCGACGTCGGCGTCCGCGATCCCGGCGGCGACACGGTAGGCCGCCTCCGCGCGGTCCGCCGGAGCAAGCGGCTCCACGACCTCGCGCACGCGTTCCAGCGCCCAGCGGAGGTTCACGGCCGTGGGTCGCGTCCCCGCCAGGAGCTTTCCAGCCCGATCCAGCGCCGCGTCGGAACCGGACACCCGGAGCGCGAGGGCCAGGCCGTAGGCGGCCGTGGCCCCGACGAGGGGTGCGCCACGCACCTGCATGTCGGCGATCGCCCGCGCCGCCTCCTCGACGTCGGTCAGGCGGAGGAGGTCGAAGGCATGGGGTAGAGCGGTCTGGTCGACGATGCGGACGGACCACCCGTCGTCGTCGAGGGAGATGCTGCGATGGGGGACGCCGTTTACCTTCACGCTCGCCGTCCGTGGGTTGGAGCACACCGCCGCCCGCTTGGGCCGCGAATCGGACGACGAACGATGGAAAGCCGCGGGGCGGGAGCACAAGGCCGCGGGGGACCGTATCGGAGGAACGCGGTGGAGCTGGTCATTCGGGGAGCCACGGTCGACGGGACCGCGCGTGACATCGGGATCGACGGCGGGCGGATCGCGTGGGTGCGCGAGCCGGACCGCGGCGCGGGCGCGGAGCCGCCGGCCGAGCGCACGATCGACGGCCGGAGCCTGTACGCCTTCCCCGGACTCCGCAACGGCCACACGCACGCCGCGATGACCCTCTTCCGAGGCTACGGCGACGACCTGCCGCTCATGGAGTGGCTGCGCACGCGCATCTGGCCGGCCGAGGCCCGCCTCACCGAGGAGGACGTCTACCACGGGACGCGCCTGGCGCTCGTGGAGATGATCCGCTCGGGGACGACCTACTTCAACGACATGTACTGGCACCAGCCGGGCGTGGTGCGCGCCGTGGGGGAGCTCGGGCTGCGCGCGCACGTCGGCTCCGTGTTCATCGACCACGGCGACCCGAGCGGGGTCGAGGCCGGCGCCCAGCGCGACGCCGTGCTCAGGCAGGTCGAGGAGCGCCACGCCCTCGAGCCGCACATCCAAGTGGCGCTGGCGCCCCACGCCATCTACAGCGTCGCCCCCGAGAGCCTCGTGTGGATGGGCGAGCAGGCCGCGAAGCATGACCTCATCGTCCACATCCACCTCTCGGAGACGCTGGACGAGGTCGAGGCGTGCGTGGGGAAGCACGGCCTGCGCCCGGCCTTCTTCCTCGAGCGACTCGGCCTCCCCGGCCCCAACCTCGTGGTGGCGCACGGCGTCTACCTCGATCCGGAGGAGATGGGCCTCCTGGCGGACCACGGGGCCACCGTGGTGACCAACCCGACCGCGAACATGAAGCTCGCCACGGGCGGGATCTTCGACGTCCGGACCGCCAGGTCCGCCGGGCTCCGCGTCGTCCTCGGCACCGACGGCCCCGGCTCCAACAACAACCTCGACATGATCGAGGAGATGAAGGTGCTCGCGCTCGTGCAGAAGCACAGGGCGGCGGACCCCACCGTGCTCACGGCGCACGACGCCCTGGCGATGGCCACGACCGCGCCCGCCGAGGCGTTCCGCCTGGGGAGCGGTCGCATCGAAGCAGGCGCGCCGGCGGATCTCATCCTGGTGGACCTCTCCCACCCGTCCACGCAGCCGGTCCACGACCCCGTATCCGCACTGGTCTACGCCGCCAACGGCCGCGCCGTGCACACGACCATCTGTGACGGGCGTGTCCTCATGCACGAGGGACGCCTGGAGGTGGCGGACGAAGACGAGGTGGTGGCGGGGGCGGTAGCCGTGGCAAGGGGTCTGGCGGCCCGGAGCTAGCCTGGTGCCGCAGGAATCCGCGAGCCACCGAGAGCGTCGAGGCGCCGGATCCTGCAAGACGCGACAACGAGGGCTACAACGCGTAGCGTTGTCGGCAGCGCTATTTCGAGGAGGAGCAACGCGGCAGGGCCGGATGCATCGGCGCTGGAATGGCAACGAATCACTGTTACAGGACACTCGGCATCGCGGCGTCCTGTCGCGCCGCGACGCCGCGGCCTAAGCTGACCCGTCCGCCCGCGTATGTTGCGGCGGGTGGGAAGGACCCGCGCCATCCGGAGGGATCGCCATGCGCCATGCCCGCTTCCTGTTCGTCGCCCTCGCCACGTCGCTGATCGCCACCCCCTCCGGTGCGCAGGAGATCCGCCGCGGGCTCGACGACCTTCCGTTCTTGCGCAGCTACACGTCCGCCCGGGTGTCCAGCACGGACCCGACGGGTGCCAACGACGACGGGAACTGGGAGAATCCCATCGGCGCGGGCGAAACCAGGACGATCGCCGACCTGCCCGGCCCGGGCGTCATCAGCCACATGTGGTTCACGGTCGCCACCGGCGACCGCTGGCACCTCAAGAACATCGTCCTGCGCATGTACTGGGACGGCGAGGACACGCCCAGCGTGGAGGCGCCCATCGGCGACTTCTTCGGATTGGGGCTGGGCCGCTACTTCCTCTACGAGTCGGGTCCGCTCTCGGTGGGCTCGCAGAAGGCGCTGAACAGCTACTTCCCCATGCCGTTCCGTCGCTCGGCCCGCATCACGGTGACCAACGAGAGCGAGACGGCAGTAGGCGCCTTCTACTACAACATCGACTACGAGAAGCACACCTCGCTGCCCGAGGACATGGGGTACTTCCACGCGCAGTACCGCCAGGCGACCCCGAACCACGGGTGGAGCAGCGACTGGACGCGCAACGGCCAGCCTGAGGTGAATGGCAGGACCAACCCGGACGGGAGGGACAACTACGTCATTCTGGAGGCCCGGGGGCGGGGACACTACGTGGGCGTGACCCACAGCATTCTCCAGAACCAGGGCGACTGGTGGGGCGAAGGCGACGACATGTTCTTCATCGACGGAGCCACCACGCCGCAGATCGTCGGCACCGGGTCGGAGGACTACTACCTGGGCGCCTGGTGCTACGGCGGGTGCGGGATCGACCCCTTCGGCTCCAAGCACCCCACGTTCGCCTACCAGCGCTATGGAAACCCGGCCAACGGCGGCGACGACCGTGGCGCGAGTTGGACGGTCTACCGCTTCCACACCGATTCGCCCGTGGTCTTCCAGAAGGACGTCCGGGTGACGATCGAGAGCGGCCACGCCAACCATCGCTCCGACAACTTCTACACGGTCGCCTACTGGTATCAGACCGAGCCCCACGCCCCCTTCCCGGCGCTGCCGGCCGCGGCCGACCGGATTCCCAGGCAAGTGGACACGGGTGGGCCGACCACGGGCCGGTAGTGCGTTACGAGGCTCGGGCGCGGCGGCGCGTTGCGCTCGTCCGGGCGAGGGCACGGAACGCCATGCGAGCGCGCCGTGTATGGCGAACCTGCAGTGACCTCCCTCCGCCGGGCGCGATCATGGTTCGAGGCATCGTTTCCCTCCTGTGCGTCCTGACGGCGACGTCGGCGACGAGCGCACCCAGCGCCGATCCCCCGCCGGAGCCGGCCCTCGGCGGTCCGCCCGCCGCGGCGCCCGCGCTCGCTCCTGCTCCGCTGACGCACGCCCTGCGCCGCCCGCTGCCGTTCTTCTACGACCTGTACACCTTCCGTGGCAGCGCGCGCCGGACCGACGTCATCGCGAGCTTCGCCGTACCGGCAGGGAGGCTGGAGAGGGAACAGGAGGACGGCGAGACCAGCTACCGCTTCGACGTGACCCTCGTCCTGGCAGACACCGCGTTGCGCTCGGTGACACGCAGGGACGACACCGTGTCGGTGAGCGTGCCACACGCACTGGACGATCGGCATCTGCTGTACACGCACATCCAGCTCCAGGCGGCGCCCTCCGCCAGCACGTTGCAGCGCGTGATCATGAACGACGAGACCAGGCCGGGGGTCGGCCAACTGTACACCTCGCCCTTCCCGATCCCCGACTACAGCGGTTCCGACCTCATGCTCAGCGACATCGCGCTGGGCTGGACCGATGCGGAAGCGGGGTGGAGGCGGGGGGACGTTCAGCTCGCCCTTCTCCCCACCAGCCAGTTCCCCGAGGGTTCGTTCGACCTCTACTACGAGGTCTACAACCTCCCCTTCGGCCACCGGTACGGCACGGAGATCGCCATCGCCCCCGTGGACGATTCGGGGAACCCGCCCGCCGGCGAGGACAGGACGGTAAGCACGCGGTTCTCCGCGGAGGCCGCGACGCGCCCGGACGGCTCGCTCGGCGAGCTGCGTCGCCTCGAGGCCGATCTCGACGAGGGGCGCTACCGCCTGACCGTGACGGTCACCGACCAGGATACGGGCCTGTCCACGAGTCGATCCCGGTTCTTCGAGGTCCGCGCGTGGGCGAAGGGCGCGACGATGGTCCCCGCCCTGCCGCGCAGGCAGAGGATCGCCTCGGGATCGTAGGCTACACGCTGGCCCCACCGGACCTTTCGGCCCCGCACGCACATCGCCGCGGCCGTGGCATGGGCGTTGCTCCGAGGTTCTTCCAGCTGCCCACCGAAAGGCCTTCGGAAGCGCGGTAGCGAGCCTGTGACGAGGGGGCCCCATGGATCGCACCACGCGCCGCATTCTGCGGCTCTCTTGGATGATTGCGCCCATTCTCCTGGGCGGATGCGGCAGCGACGGCGTCCAGCCGGACGGCCCGGACCCGACGCTCCTTTCCCTGACGCCGGTCGTCGGCACGGTCGGCACCGAAGTGCACCTGGTCGGCAATGATTTCCGGTCGGGGGCGACGGTAGAGGTGGGTGGGATGGCGGCGACGTCCGTCGACGTCACCACCTCGACCGACATCTTCGCCTTCGTGCCCGACGGCGTGGTCGTCGGCACGCCGTACGATGTGGAGGTACGCAACCCCGACGAGACGAGCGCGAAGCTCGCCGGCGCCTTCACGGCCGTCGAGCCGCGACTGTCCTTCGTGAACAGCGCGACGAAGCCATCGGGGAACGCGGGGAGCACCGTCATCCTGGAGGGCGACGCCTTCGGCGACATCCAGGGTGTGGGACAGGTCCTCTTCTCGGACGGGGCCGGAGGGACGATCCCGGCCGCGATCGCGGCTCCTTCCGACTGGACCAACACGTTCATCGTCACGACCGTGCCGAGCGGCGCGCAGGACGGGCCGGTGGCCGTAACGACCGCGACGGGCACCAGCGAGAATCTCCCCTTCAAGGTCACGCAGAACGCCGCGTTCAGCCCCTCCACGATCTTCTGGACGGAAACGACCCCGATGCCGGAGCCGCTGAGCGGCCACATCGCGCTCTACGTGCCGATCGAGGATCCGTCGGGGGCGACCGTCCCCCGCGTATACGTGGTGGGCGGAGAGCGGGCCAACGGCGAGCTGACGGGTCAGATCCACCACGCGGTGATCCAGGAGCAGGGCGGCCTCGATCCCTGGGTGAGCGCAACCGCGCTGGAGACCCCTGTCGCGTTCGAGTCGGTCGCCGCCGCCACGCCGTTCAACTCGAAGGTCCCCGGCGCCGGGCGGCTCTTCGTCATCGGCGGCATCGACAACTCCGGCGCCCCGACCACGGATGTCCTCTCCGCGGAGTTGGATTCTCTCGGCAACGTGGCCGCGGCCGTGGCCGCGACCCCGCTCCCCGTGCCCCTCCGGTCCGCGGGTGCTGTCGTGTTCAGGAGCCACATCTACGTAGCCGGCGGCGCCACGACCGCTGACGCGCCCGTAGCGAGCGTGTACCGGGCCGCCATCGACACGCTCGGAGCGCTCGGGGAGTGGGTCGAGCTCGAGAGCCTCCCGTCCGCGCGGGCCGCGCACGGCTTCCAGACGTTCGGTGGCGTCCTGTACGCCATCGGTGGCGACGGCGGCGCGGTCGCACCCGACGACGGGTCCACGAACCAGCAGGGTCGGCTCGATCAGATCGCCTACGCCAAGATCAACCTGCGCAACGGGGACCTCCTCGGGTCGTGGACCGTCAACGGGGCGAGCCTGGGCAAGGTGCGGAGCAAGCACTCCGCCCTGGCCGCCGGGGGCAACATGTTCGTCTCCGCCGGGCTCTACGCGGCGGCCCAGCAGGGGTCGAGCGAGAATACGTACGCCCAGATCAACTCGGACGGCACGGTGGGCTCGTTCGGAGGCGCCACCGGTTCGAACACCCTGCAGTCGGTCGGTGCGGGCAACGTGTTCAACCACGCCGCTATCGTCTACGTGGACGGCGCCGGCGTCGCCCACGTGATGATCCTGGGCGGGGACGACGTCAACGATGCCGGCACGCGGTCGGCGAAGGTGTTCTACTACTGACGGCGGGCGTGGGGGCCGGTACGCCTCCCTCTTGCGCCCCGCTCCTCCGCCCTGTCGGTTGGCCCGCGGCTCCTGTCACCCCCGCGGGGAGATCGTCATGGCCTTCCGTCACCTCACCCTCCTGCTCACGGCCGTCGCGTTCGCGGCCGGCGCCTGCTCCGACGAAGCCGACGTTCCCGCCGTCAGCCCGATCGACGGTCTCGGCTTCACGCAGCTCCGCGACTTCCAGGCGTTCAGAGTCTCGAGCGACAACCCCGACTCCACGAGCAACGACGACAGCGCCCGGCCGATCCCGGGGGAGACCACCGTGCTGGCCGACCTCGAGGGACCGGGCGTCGTCAGCCACATCTGGCTCACCGTAGCGGGCAACGAGTACGGCTGGCCGAGGCTGCTCAGGCTGCGGATCTACTACGACGGCAGCGACGTCCCGAGCGTGGACGCGCCCGTGGGCGACTTCTTCGCCGTGGGCCACGGGATGGAGCGCCAGGTCAACTCGCTGGTCATCAGGAACTCGTCCAGCGGCCGCTCGCGCAACTCGTACTGGCCGATGCCGTTCCGCAAGTCGGCGCGGGTCACGATCACCAACGAGGGCACGCGGCGGCTCTACAACCTCTACTACCACGTCGACTGGCAGAAGCACGACCGGCTGCCCGCCAAGACGGCCTATTTCCACGCGCGCTACCGCCAGGCGCTCCCCCCGCCCGCAGGCGACTGGTACGACTTCCTGCGCGTGCGTGGGCGCGGCTTCTACGTGGGGACCGTCCTCAACGCGATCCAGGTCGCGCCCGGGTGGTTCGGCGAAGGGGACGACCTCTTCTACGTGGACGACAACCCCGTTCCGGTGATCACCGGGACGGGCACGGAGGACTACGCGAACGACGCCTGGAGCTTCCGGGTCGGGGACGGGCCGTACGCCGGCGTGACCGTGGCCGACGGCACCGAGACCGGCGCGCGCATGACCGCCTATCGGTGGCACCTCAACGACCCGATCCCCTTCCGGACTTCACTGCGCGCGGCTATCGAGCATGCGGGGTGGACGTTCGACGCGGACGGCACCGTCCGTTCCGCCTTCGAGGAGCGCCCCGACCTCTTCAGCTCCGTGGCGTACTGGTACCAGGACGGCATCGCCACGGACCAGCCCGAGCCCCCGTACGGGGCCGCGCGCCTCCCACAGGGCAACGCCCGGCAGATCGAGATCGAGCGGTACGTGGACCAGGCCCGCGCGGTGGGCGGAACGCTCCAAGTCCAGAAGGAGGTCTTCTGGGGGAAGGACCTGCTGTTCATGGACGCCCGCGGGCCCGGCTCCAGGCTAGACGTTCCGCTCGACGTGCCCGAAGACGGACGCTACGAGCTGATCGCTCAGACGGCGCAGGCGCCGGACTACGGGATCTACTCGGTGCTCATCGACGGCCGGGTGGCCGGCGTCTCGGGCCAGCTCGAGCACGAGCCCGGGGCCAACGTCGGTGCCGGCTTCCTGATGGACGGCTACTTCACGGAGGTCTTCGTGGGCGAGGATCGCGTGCTCGCCTGGCCCACCCTCCCGGCGGGACGGCACACGGTGACGTTCGTGTGCCAGGGGAAGAACCCGCAGTCCACGGGCTACAACCTGGGGCTGGACGGGCTGGTGCTCGCCCGTGTAGCGGGATCGCCCGGGACCGCACCGAAGGACTCGGCGACGATGACGGACCCCGCGGACCGCCTGCGACGGCTGGGGAACCGCGGGCCGCGGGCCGCGACGGAGATGGACATCGTGCTCGCGGGGCTGCACGACGACAACCCCGAGGTCCGCCGCGCCGCCGCCTGGGTCCTGACGCAGATGGGCGCGGCCGCCGCGCCCGCCGCGAGCGCGCTGGGCACGGCGCTGGACGACGAGGACCGGATCGCGCGCGGCCTGGTCGCCATCGCCCTCCGATGGGTGCCCGACGTGGGGTCGGCCGAAGGCGACGCCCTGCTTGCGCATCTGCGCGACGAGGACGAGAACGCACGCATGGTGGTGGCCAACGCCATCGCGGCGCACCCCGACGTCGCACGACGCGGGATGGCCCAGCTCATCGCCGCGGCGCAGGCCCCCGGGGAGCACCGACACGTGTTGCGCAGCGTCGCCACCGCGCTGGGCGCCATCGGCCCGGACGCCCGCGATGCGATCCCCGCGCTGGAGGCGCTGGCCGCCGAGCCGCTCATCCGCTGGCAGGCCGAGGCGGCGCTCCGGGCGATCCGGGGGGAGGGAGGTCCGGGGTAGCTCCCTCCCTCGGGCCGACCACGGGCTCCGCGCGCACGGGTCGTCGAAGCGTGTCACGAGGCCTGCCGTCTTCCCGCGCGGAGGCGCGGCCCAGAAGGTCAGGGTTCGCCGCGAATCGAGTCCGGCTCGTTCGCGAGGAGGGTCCGCGCCCGTCGCCGCGCATCCTCGACACGCGGCTGGAGCTCGGGGTCCGCGTCGGCCCACAGGTCGGCCAGTCGCGTGTAGTAGTCCGCCGCCTCGCGGACGTGGCCCGCGGATTCGTGCAGCTCCGCGAGCCGTTGGAAAACCTTGGGCAGGAGTAGCGCGTCGAAGGCGAGACGGTCGAGCGTGCGGGTGGACAGGTACCGTTCGTAGGCGGCGACCGCGGAGTCCGCCCGGCCCGCCGCCTCGTGCAGGGGCCCAGTGTACTGGAGGACGAGGAAGGGACTGCCCGGGCGCGTGTCCGCAATGGTGAAGGCCTCCTGGGCCTCCTCGAGGCGTCCCTGCTGCATGGCCATCCTGCCGCGGAGGGTGTAGAGCCAGCGGTCCGCCGGACGGCGCCACTCGATGGGGACTTCGGACAGGAACGCCTCGATCATGGCTTCGCCGCGCGCCCGCCGGCCGGAATCCAGGTAGAAGTCGGCGACCTCCAGATACGGCATGGTGAGGGGGCTCATCCCCGCCACCAGGGGATCACGGAGCGCGGCGTCCGTGACCTCGATCGCCCGCGCCGTGTCTTGTCGGACCTCCAGCTCCATCCACGCGCCCTCGAACAGCGCGGCCGCGGCGGTGCCCGGCGCCGAGTCCCGGGCGAGTCGATACGCGTTGTCGAGGTGCCGCTGAGCCTCCTGCAGTCGACCACGCGCCATGTCCACGAAGGAGAGCCAGAGCTCCAACAGTCCCGGGTTCGGAAGGTCGAATCGCTCCAGGTCGGCGAACAGCGAATCCGCCCGGACGTAGTCGTGGTCCGCCGCCGCGATCCAGGCGGGCTGCGTGAGGGTGAACGGGTTGTCCGGATAGCGCCGGACCATGCGCTCGGCGATGTCACGGGCCTCGTCGGAGCGGCCCCGGGCATAGACGACGCCGCACAGGTTGATCCCGCACGTCAGGCTGATCGAATCCGCCTCGAAGCACCGACGCAGCAGCGGTTCGGCCTGGGCGAAATCACGCAGATCGCGGTAGAGGACGCCGAGGTTGTTGAGGGCGCCGACGTCCATCGAGTCGAGCGCGAGCAGGTCCTCGTACGCGTGGGTCGCCTCGTCCAGATCGCCCGTGGCGCTCTGGTGATAGCTCGCCACGGTGAGGTAGCGCTCGCTCTCGCTCAGGCGGTCGCGGTGCCGATAGGCCGCCGCGAGCGCTTCGATCCGGGCGCCACGGTCCCCGCCGATGTTGTCGAGCAGCGTGGCGCGATAGCGATACGCCATCGCGAACGTGCTGTCGAGGGCAATGGCCTCGTCGAGGAGGCGCAGGCCGCGGGTGGCGTCGCCCTCCTGCCAGAAGACGCGGAGGGCCGTGCTGTACCTGGCCAGGGCGTCGATGGACGATGTCGTGACCTGGGCGAGCGGTACCGGTGGCGGCAGGTCGGCGAGGGAGGGTCGGATCTTCTCCTGGAGCTGCGCGGACAAGGCCTCGATCGCGTCGATGAGGCCCGTGGAGTCGCGGGCCGTGGCCAGCGCCGCGTCGAGCACGCGGCCGCTCTGGGCGGAGACGATCCAGGCCGAAAGGACAAACCCCGGGCCGACCGCCCCGACCCTTCCGTCGATCACGGCCGGCACACCGGCGCGGAGGGCAACTTCCCGGGCGGTGTCACCGGCCAGGGTGGACAGCGGGTTGCGCCGCATGCGCGCGAACACGCGCGCGATCTCCACGGGATCGACGAGGGCGGAGTGCAGGCGACGCTCGAGGTCGATGCGCAGGGCCTCCGTGACCACCCCCGCGACCAGCGAGTCACGGGTGTCGTTGCCGAAGTCCGCGAGCACGATCCGCCCCCCGGGCGGTAGCGCCGCACGTCGGTCCCGTGCACCGGGGGTGAACTCACGACCGACGAGACCCAGGACGACGGCCGTCATCAGCGAGGCCACCGCGAGCCGGCCGGTCTTCACGTGGACTCGCGGGCGTGACGGTCGGCCATCGGCGGGTCTGACCGCTGGGAGGTTGGGGCCGGCGCCGAGGGAGGGGCCGGTGGACGGTGTGGAGGGATCAACAGCCGCGGCGGGCTGCCCCTCCGCCTCCGCCGGCGCGGGGGCCGTGGCCCACTCTCCGTCGGCCAGGGGACCGACCTCGGCCGCCTGCCTGAGTCGGGACACCAGCTGGACCGTGTCGTCCAGAGGCGTGAGATCCTCCTCGGCGAGGAGGCGGGCGTAGAGATCGTACTGCCGGAGCGCTGCACTGCGGCGGCCGCTCTCGGCAAGGAGCTCGATCAGGCGATGCTGCGCCTCGTCCTCGAGGGGATCGGCCTCGGCCCACTCCTGGGCAAGACGCAGGGCGGCGGGAACGTCGCCCCTCTCGCGACGGATGCGGATCGCCTCCCGGCGGGCGAGGCGGTGCAGGCGCTCGAAGCGAGTGCGTTGCTGATCGGCCCAACGCTCGAAGGCGGGGCTGTCCGCGAGGAACCATCCCGTGAGGAACGCACCGCGGTAGCAGGCGAGGGCCTCCTCGTAGCGCTTCTCACCCACGAGGTTCTCGAAGATCCGCGCGTCCAGCTGCACGGACGCCCCGGTTCCGATTCGCTCGCCCTCGGTCTCCAACCAATCCTCTCCGAGCGAGCCACGGAGCCTGTGCAGCGTCTGGCTCAGCGCATGACGTGCCTTGTGCGGGTCGTGCTCGGGCCAGAGGACGGCGACCACGGAATCCCTCGTGGTCGACCCTTCCACGCCGAGAAGCACGAGGAGCGCGGCTCGGCTGCGTTGCGCCGCGAGCTCGCACACTTCCCGCCCGTCGAGCTCGACGTGGAAGTCCCCCAGGACCTGCAGAGCGAGCATCGGCTCACTCCCTGACGGCATCGGGACGGCACGGTGCACGGGCGAACGTGCCTGCCGCCCCGGGCCTCGATCCGATGGTGAGGTTTTCCCCCATGTTACACTACGCACGAACCCCCCCGGGCGTTTCCTCGGAAGGTGAAGCCGATCCGACGCCTCGCCTTCAGCGCTGCGCGACCTCGGGCTCCACCGGAGGCCCCACGGCCAGCGTGCGCGCCCGGGCAGTCTCCGCGATGAGCAGGCTCAGGAGCCGGGTGGCCTCGTCTAGCTCACCGGACTCGAGATGTTCCTCGCAGGGAGCCCAGGGAATGGGAGCGTCCCCGATGGACACCAGCATCGACGGGATGCCCGCGCCGAGGAAGATCTCGCTCGGAGTGCCTCTGAACGATCTGGCACCATGACTGGCTGTCCGGATCTCGAGCCCTGCGCGCCGGTCGGCACCCTCGATCGCCCGCGCGAGCCGGGCCGGAGAGGTGAGCGCTTCAAGCTCCAGCGTGCCTTCTTCGGCACTACCCACCTTCCCGACGTGGATCGCCGCGACGATGGATTCCCGTGGCACGGGCGGGTGGGCGAGAAGGTGCAGTGGCCCCCAGACGCCGCCCCCCTCGGCGACGAAGAGCACGAACAGCACGGAGCGGCGCGGCGGCTTGCGGGCGATAGCGCGTGCCGCCCCGAGAAGGGCCGCGCATGCCGCGGCGTCATCCTCGGGGGAGGGACCACGATCGTTCTCACGGAGCTGCCCACCAAGCTCGGCGCTGACGATGACGTACTGGTCGCGCAGCGTGCGATCCCGTCCCGGGAGAACTCCCACCACGTTCTCCGTCACACGAGGCTCGCGCCGGACGTCGATGTCGAGGCCCAACGCGACGCCGTCGAGCTCGAACGTCCCGTAGCGTCCAACGTGGGAGATCGGGTGGTAGGGCCGGCCGAGGAACAGGTGGTCCACGAGATCGGCGTGCAGGAGCGCGATGGGAACGGGCGACTGGAGAATGTGGCCGGGATACTCCTCGGCAGGACCGTAGGCGAGCCGGCGACGCAGGGCGCTCATCGCGTCCCACTCGGCGACCAGCCACCGGTCCGGCACCAGCAGGATCGCCGAGGCTCCGCGGTCGATGATGTCCCGCATCCTGCGGTGCTGCGCCTCCGCCGGGTCCCCGTACATGCGGCGCACCGCCTCCGGGAGTCGGGCGAGGGCCACGGAATCCGGGGGGGTAGCGGTGACCAGGACCGGCCTCCCGCTCAGGTCCAACCCGGCGAAGTCGTCCACACCGTGCTCGGGGGCGTACAGGCCGTTGCCCACGAACACCGGCGTGCGCGCCTGGATGACGGGGCTCGCCTGTCCGGGGGCGATCAGCAGGAAGGTGCGCGCTCCTTCGCGAAGGCGCTTGCTCCCGCGGTCGATCCTCAGCTCGAGCACGGTTCCGTCGCCTACCAGATTGCGCACCAGCGGCACGGGCTGGACGAACCGAGGCCGGCCGTCCGCATCGGACGCACCGGGCTTCACCCCGGCACGCTCGAAAACGCTGGTCGCGTAGGCCGCCGCCGCGTCGTGCATCGATGAGTCCGCCGAGGATGCTCGCTCGGAACCGACGTTCGCCGCCGACGCTCCTTCCCCGGTCGCCGCGTGTTCGTCGCCGTGGTGTCCACATCCCGCCACGCCGATCACGAGAAGGGCGACGAGGGGGCACCACGACAGGTGGGTGAGAACTCTCGGGAGCGGGCGACCGCGGCCGCTGCGGTGCCGGGCGAGGACGATCTCTCGGATGCACATGAGGCTTCGCCGGTCTGAGGTCGATTCGGAACCTGCGTGTGGGCGTCGGTTCCCCACCCCGGGCCTCCCTCGGCCGATTCACCACCCGGACGCGGCCACACTCGACAATCGAAGCGGCGCGTCACCCATGGATCACCGACGAGGGGGCCCGGTCACGGCGTCGTGACAGGGGTGCGACACGGGTGCGGTCGCCTCATCGACCGCCCGTGCCCTTCGCCGAGGCGGTCACGTGGAAGAAGCGCGTGAGGATGCAGTCGCACTCGTCCTGCGACAGGTGCGGCGATCGAGCGAGCATCTCGGCGTTGCGGACCAGCTTTGCGACGTCGGCCTGGTGGCCGCGCTCCTGCGCGATGAACGCCGCGCTCAGGAAGAGCTTGGCCGATTCGAGCACCCGCCCGTGCCTGAGCGCCCCTTCCGCGGCGGTCTCGAGGTTGTCCTGGGCCCGGGAGAGGGACCCCATGTAGTGCAGCAGCTCGCCTGCGGTCGCTCGTTCCTGGACCGACGCGGGGTCGTCGGGGCCGCGCAGCTTCGCGGCTGCCTCGAACAGACGGGCCGCCTTCTTCCAGTCGTTGGTGTTCTGGTTCAGGATGAGGACGTCGGCTTCCTTGTGCATCGCGTCGGCCCTGGCCAGGTCGGGAACGGCCCCGCCGTTGGCCGACTGTGCGGCCGCCGTCGCGGGGAGAAGCGCGACCAGCGCCACGAGAGAGATGCCGCCCGCGCAGGCGCGGGCCCGGGAATGCGTGTGTGTGGACATGGTTGCCTCCGCAGTTCGTCGTTGGGACCCGATCCTTGCGTCCCGATCGGACGTTATGCGGAGCCGGTCACCGCACCGTCCCGCTCGGAGCACGGCGGCGTCCGCGACTCACCGTAGAGGCACGACTGCGTCGCGGGGGCGTCACCGTGGCGACGCGGTGCTCGGCGAGACCCAGGCCCAGATCGCCGCACCAGCCAGCAGCAGGAAGATCCAGTTGATGGGGTCCCGGTATCGGGCCTGGTAGGCGACCACGTAGTAGATCAGGGGATACGCGGCGAGGGGAATGAGGAGCGCCGCCCGCTGAGGCGGTCCGAGGAGAGGCAGGACGCGCCATCCGCCCACGAGGGCCAGGAGCGTGAGCGCGGAGAAGACCGCCGCAATCGGCGGATCGTGCAGCGGGCCCGCCCACACGTAGGCGATGCGCGTGGCCGTGAGGCGGACGAACGCCGCAGGGTCGTCACGGATCCAGCGGACGGCCTCCCGGCCCTTCCTGTGCATGTACTCTCGCTCCCCGAGGTCTCGCACCCGCTCGGCCTCGACCAGGTCGGTCGTGGGGTGCACGAACGTCCCGCGCCTTGCCGAGACGTCGACGTCGGCGTGCGCTCCGGGGTGATTCCCCACGTAGAGCTCCAGACCCAGGTTGCCGCGAACGAAGAACTGTTCTCCGAAGGCCACTTGGTTCCGGACCGCCCACGGCACGCAGGCCAGGGTCATGCCCACGAACAGGAGAAGGGCACCTCGACGGCTCCCGGCTCCCCGTCGCCGCCACAGCGCGAAGACGAGCCAGCCCAGGATGACCGGAAGGAGCGCCGGTTGCAGGTGGAAGGAGGCTCCCGCCGCCAGACCCAGCAGGATGGAGTAGCGGTCGGCGCCGCCGGGACGGGACCACCACCGTACGAATGCCACCGACATCAGAGCGAGGGCGATGCCCGCGAACCCCTCCACTTCGCCCGGCCAGAGGACGAGGAACGCTCCGACGGCGCCTCCGAGCAGTCCTGCCTCGCGGCCGACTCCGAGCCTGTCCGCCACCCAGGGCAGCATCGCGTACATCACCGAATAGGATGCCAGGACGATCAGCCAGTGCAGGATGCCCGCGAAGAGCGTGAAGCCGAGCGCCCAATACAGGAGCGCCAGGAGGAAGACATATGCGGGAGGGGCGTGGGCGGTCGCGCCCGTGGGAATCCGGTAGGGGTCCGCGAAGTGCCCGGTCCGGACCACGGACTCAGCGATGGCGCCCGTTTCCCAGTCGGTGTTGGGGAGAAGCACGTCCGGGGGGTAGAGGATGAGCGTGCCGGCTCGAAGCCCGAAGGCGACGAGGAAGATGATCCAGAAGGCACGCCGGTTGGACGCGGCCATGGTCCGGACGGCCGAGCGCACCACTTCCGGGAAGGCGGGCGCGAGATCAACCGAGTCTCCGCGCGACAGCGCGCGCCGCCGCCAAACGCCCGCCCCGGAACGGGCACCCGGGATGCGAGCTCGCCTCGACGGCGTACCACGCTCATTCGGCCTCCTCGGCGAGCTCGAACACGGACTCGACGTTCGTCCCGAAGATCCGGGCGATCTTGAGGGCGAGGGAGAGCGAGGGAACATAGCGTCCGTGCTCGAGGAGCACGACGGTCTGGCGCGAGCAGCCCGCCCGCTCCGCCAGCTCCTGCTGCGTCATCTCTCCGTGCTCGAAGCGCAGCCGCCTGATCTGGTTGGCGATCTCGGCCTTCGGCATGGGTCAACCCCTCCGGTAGCCGATGAGCACACCCACCGGCAGGCCCAGGAGGTGGACCACGATGCAACACCAGCAGACCAGATAGAGGTAGGACACCGGCACGGCGCCCGCATCGTGGAAATGCTCCGAAAGGCCGATCGTCCAGATCACCAGCGTCACCAGGATCCCACCCGCCTGCGTCGCCGACGCGCGCCCCAGGATGGCCTTGTCACGCTCGTCCAGGGCGCCGTCCTCGCGACCCATCTGGGTCTTCAGCCAGATCGTCGCGGAACCGACCACGACGAGAATCGCCAGAAGCAGCAGCATGAAGGCGATGCGGAGCGGATCGCTCGCGAACGTGACCTCCACCCCCTTTCCCGCGACCAGGCCCGCGGCGGCCGCGGCGAAGAGAGCGCCCACGACGACGCTCCAGCGCGCGACCCTCTGCAGCGGCGTGGCCGGCAGATCGGCGGCGGCGGGCAGGGGGGGGTAGACCGGGCGCGCGCTGCGCGCGGCCCACCAGAGGACGGCGAAGCCGCCCGCCAACGCCAGGATACCCCAGAGCACGATCGACATGGACCTCCTCCTCCGGGCAGGACGAGTGGACACGGAATCGAATCTTCGATCTAGAGTACATTAATTACGACGCAATGTCAAATTTTCTGTACATCAACAAGGAGCACCGGGCGGACGGAAGATGCGTCATCGTGCGCGCCATGCCCGTGTGGCGCGACCGGCCGGAGCTGGCTGAGTAGATCGGGCCGACGAGCTGCGGCGGCGCCTACGCCTGGCGTTCCTCCGAAGGGTCGCATGGCGCCAGCAGCGTCTCGGTGAAGTCCTGGCGCTCGGCAAGGCGGGCCCGGTACCTGCCCATCCTGTCGCCCGTTGATGAAGGGAGGCCTCGGCCTCCGCGGGAAAGGACGTGGGGGGGAGGAAGGGAGGTGAAGACATGGCCCCGACGAACCACCGGGCGCCGGCCTTGCGTGACGAGCGGTCCCGTCGCGACGATCTCGAGCTCGAGGGGTCGCGCCCGCCGGACGGCGAAAGCGGCCTCCGACGCCGGTTTCTCGTGAAGAACGGAGACTACCTCGGTCTTCTCCGTGCCGAGGACATCGATTGGGCCAGGGCGGAGGGCAACTACACGTGCATCCGCGTAGGGCGCGTGGAGCATCTGGTCCGGCGGGGCATCGGAGAGATGGAGTCCCAGCTCGATCACGGCAGGTTCCTTCGCATCAGTCGCTCCGTCATCGTGAACCTCGACCGGATCGAGCGGCTCGTCCCGTGGTTCAGTGGCGGCTACCTGGTGCGACTCCGCTCGGGCGCCCAGTTCAAGCTCACCCGGAGGTACGCGCACAGGCTCTTCACGCGTGTGGGCAAGCCGCTGTAGCGCCATCGAACCTCATCGGGGCCTCCTCCGGTTGGTAGGAGCACGCCATCTCGGACGTGTAGGGGATGGACGAGACGTCCGTACATCTCGATGACGACGGCCACGGGACGAGGGGAGGTACGACGATGGGACGCAGAGCTGCGAGGGCTTGGGTCGCCGGCGCGGTGCTGCCGTTGGCGGCCTGCATGCTCACGGTGGACGTGGACATGGAGGACGACGGGGTCGGAATCCATGGAAACGGCGTCATCACGACCGAGCTGCGCGACGTGGGTGGGTACCGGCGCGTCTCGGTGCGAGGCTCGGCCAGGGTGACGATCGAGCGGACCGGGCACGAGGGCGTCCGCATCACGATCGACGAGAACCTCCTTCCCTGGTACGAGGCGACGGTGCGCGACGGCACCCTCTACCTGGGCCCCGAACGGAGCGTCGATCTGAGGCCGACCAATGACATCGAGGTCGTTGTCGAGACCGAGGACCTCGAAGCCGTGGAGGCCTCGGGCGCGGTAGCAGTACACGCGGACGTCGGCGCGCGCTCGGACTTCAGCGCGACCATGTCCGGCGCGACCCTTCTGGAGGCCACGGGCGACGTGGATCGTTTGACGCTCGTCCTGTCGGGTGCCAGCTCCTTCGACGGGAGGGAGATGGAGACCCGGCGGGCCGACCTGACCGTGTCCGGCGCCTGCTACGCCATCGTGCGCGTGACGAGCCGGCTGGTCGTCTGGGCGAGCGGGGCGTCCTCCATCCGCTACATCGGGGATCCGATCCTCGAGGTCCATGTGTCCGGCACCGCCTGGGTCGGGCGATTCTAGCAGCCGACCGTCCGGGTGCGGCCGCGAGGGAGCCACCATGCGTTACGAGCCACTTCGTTGGAGCTGCAAGGCGCTCGCCGTCTCGCTCGTGCTGGCCGCCACGGCGTGCCGGTCGGACGCGACGGGTCCCGAGACCCGGTATCCCGAAGCAGCCCCGCACAAGGTCAACGCGGAGCTCCTGGACCAGGCGTACGCGCGGGCCCGCGAGACGCCGGGCATCCACAGCCTCCTGGTGCAGCGGAACGGGGTGCTCATCGCCGAGGAGTACTTCGGGGGCTCCCCGGCGGACTCGCTCTACCAGGTCTGGTCGGTCACCAAGAGCGTGATGTCCATCCTCGCCGGCATCGCCCTCGACGAGGGGTACCTCACCAGCCTGGACCAGACGATCGACACCTTCCTCCGCCCCATCGTCGACAGCCTCCCCGAGGACAAGGGAGGTATCACGATCCGGAACCTGCTCACGATGACCTCGGGCCTCGAGTGGCACGAGCTCGACGGCGGCGGCGAGTACAACCGCTGGGTCACCTCGGGCGACATGATCCAGTACGTGATCGACCTTCCCTGGGAACATCACCCCGGCGAGGTCTTCCACTACCACACGGGAGCGACCCACCTCCTCTCCGTGATCCTCACCGAGGCCACGGGAACGCCGATGCTCGACTTCGCACGCCAGCACCTCTTCGAGCCGCTCGGAATCGATCAGGTGGAATGGTGGACGGACGAGCGCGGCTACTACACGGGCGGGATGGGGCTGAACCTGCGTCCCCTGGACATGCTGAAGATCGGCGAGATGTTCCTGCGTGACGGGACGTGGAACGGCGTCCAGGTGGTCCCCGCGGCGTGGGTGCGCGCGTCCACGACCCCGCAGGTGTCGACCGGCAACGCGGTCCCGTTCGGCCCGGAGTATGGCTACCTCTGGTGGGTCGGCCACGGCCAGGGACGCGATTTCTACTTCGCCAACGGCTACGGGGGCCAGTTCATCCTGGTGTCTCCCGCCCTGGACCTGGTGATCGTCACGACGAGCGGCTGGCGGGGGCTCACGTGGGAAGAGGCGGGCGCCCAGTGGAGCGGCGTCATCGGCCTGGTCGTGAACGGCGTGCTGCCGGCGGTCCAACCCTGAGGGGAGGCGGGGGCGGCCGCCTCGCGCGTCCCTCTGCAACCTCCTCTCCCCTTCCGGCGTCCAATTAGTGTGACGATGTCAGACTAACGACCGGGAGGGGAGCCCGTGGGACACACCGGTGAGTTCGAGCTGCTCGTCCTCCTGGCCGTGCTTCGGCTGCGGGACGACGCGTATGGCGTCACGGTGCGCGAGGAGCTCGAGGGGCGGACATCGCGCACGCTCACGCTCGGCACGGTCTACAAGACGCTCGGCCGCCTGGAGGGAAAGGGCTACCTCGAGGCCAGCGTGGCCCCCCCCACCGGCGAGCGCGGCGGCCGCCGCAAGAAGCTGTATGCCCTCACGCCCGTCGGCCGCGCCGCGGCTCGGAGCTCGCTGGACGACCTGCGCCAGCTCGCCGAGGGGCTCGCGCCCGACCTCGGAGTGCCGTGATGTCCCGCCCCGGTGGAGGCAGCCCGCCTCCCGTCCTCGTCCGCCTGCTGATCCGCGTCCTGCTTCCCGAGCAGGAGCGGGAGTTCTTCCTGGGGGACCTGGAGGAGAGCGGCCGGCACTCGTGGCTCCGGGAGGTCCTGGGCGCCCTGGCGCTCCGCCTGAGCCTGCACCCCCACCCACGAAAGACCCTCTCCCCCGGAGGTGACGGCATGCTCCCCGACCTTCTACGCGATATGCGCCACGGTCTGCGTGCGATGGTCCGCAGCCCCGGCTTCACCGTCGTGGCGCTGGTGACCATGGCCCTGGGCATCGGCGCCAACACGGCCATGTTCAGCATCGTGAACGGCGTGATCCTCAAGTCCCTTCCCTATCCGGACGCCGACCGCATCGTCTATCTCCGAGAGACCAACCTCTCCCGGGGCTGGACCTCCTTCAGCATCGCGCCCCTGAACCTCTGGGACTGGCAGGAGCGGAACCGTTCCCTGGACGCGCTGGGGTCGTACCAGGCCAGCAGCGTCAACTACACCGGAGGCGACCGCCCGCAGAGTCTGCCGGTCTACCGGGTGTCGGACGGCTTCCTCGAGATCCTGGGCGGAGAGGCGGCGCTCGGACGCGGGATCACCGCCGAGGACCTGCAGCCGAGCGCGCAGGACGTGGTCCTCCTCACGTACGGCTTCTGGCAGCGGGCGTTCGGCGGGGACGTTGGCGTCCTCGGACGAACGATGATGTTGGACGGCGTCGCGTACACGGCCGTCGGGATCCTTCCGCGTGACTGGCAACCGATCTCCAGGAGATCGATCGACCTGATCGTCCCGCTCAAGCCCCAGCCGTTCTGGTACGAGGCCCGGGGGTCCCACTTCCTCTACGCGGTGGGGCACCTGGCGCCGGGCGTGACCGTCGAGCAGGCGCGCTCCGACCTCACGGGCATCGCGACGTCGCTGGAGGCCGACTACCCCGACACGAACACGGGGTGGGGTGTCTCCGTTCGCCCCCTGGAAGACGTCCTCCTGGGCTCGACCCGCCCCCAACTCCTCATCTTCATGGCGAGCGTGGGGCTCGTGCTCCTGATCGCGTGCGCCAACCTCGCCAACATGACGCTGGCCAGGGCGGTGGTCCGGACCCGCGAGCTGGCGATTCGCACGGCGATGGGGGCCGGTAGAGGGCGAGTGGTACGGCAGCTCCTGGCGGAGAGCATCGTCCTGGCCTGCACGGGTGGCGCCCTGGGCGTGCTGATGGCCTACGGCGCGCTCGCCGCGTTCACGGCCGGATGGCCCACCATGCTCCCCCGCATGCAGGAGATCCAGGTCGACGCCCCGGTGCTCCTCTTTTCGCTGGGGCTCTCGCTGGCGGCTGGGGTCCTCTTCGGCCTCGCTCCCGCGCTGAGCGTCGCGGGACGAGGTCTGGGCGAATCGCTTCGGCAGGGCGGCCGCGGCCTGGCGGGGGATCGCTCCCGCCGATGGATGCGCGCGACGCTCGTCGCGGGGGAGGTGGCACTGGCGGTCGTGCTCCTGGTGGGGACAGGCCTGCTGCTCCGCAGCTTCGCCGCCCTCCAGGGCGAGGATCCGGGGTTCCAACGGGAGGGTCGGCTGGTACTCTCGACGCCCCTCCCGCGCGCGAAGTACGCCACGCCGGACGAGCGGAGGGGGTTCGGTGACGCCGTCGCGACACGGCTGAACGCGCTGCCGGGCGTGGAGTCGGCGTCGCTCACCAGCCTCATCCCCCTCGCGGGAAGCGACGAGATCTGGGGCTTCTGGGTCGAAGGTCACGCCTTAACCGGTGGGCAGGAGGACGGCTCGGCCCTCTTCTACAGGGTCGGGCCGGGCTATCTCGAGACGATGGGGATCCCCCTGGTGGCCGGCCGGGACATCGCGCCCGGCGACCGGGAGGACACGCCCCCCGTCGCGGTGATCAGCGCTTCCCTGGCGGAGCAGCACTTCGCGGGGGAGAACCCCATCGGCAAGCACATCAAGTTCGGACGTGATGACGACGAGCCCCTCGTCCAGGTCGTGGGCGTCGCGGGCGACGTGCAGCACTACACGCTGGGCCGGACCTCGGTGCCGCAGGTCTACGTTCCCTTCACGCAACGTCCGACGGGGAACGTCAACTTCGTCATCGCGACCTCCGTGCCGCCGTCCAGCCTCGTGCCCGCGGTCCGCGAGACCGTCTCGGAGGTGGACCCCGACCAACCAGTAGTGGGCATCGAGCCCGCCGAAGCGATGATCGCGAGCACGATCTCGATGCCGCGCTTCCGTACGATCCTCATGACCGCCTTCGGCCTGACCGCCCTCCTGCTCGCGGTGGTGGGTTTGTATGGGGTGCTCGCCTACGCGGTGTCGCAGCGTACACGCGAAATCGGCGTTCGCATGGCGCTCGGGGCGTCGCGCGGTTCCGTCCTCGGGCTGGTCTTCCGCCAGGGTGCGCCGCTCGTGGGAATCGGGCTCGTGGCGGGGATCGTGGGCGCGCTGGCCCTGACCCGGATCTTGGAGTCCATGCTCTTCGGAGTCGGAACCCACGACCCCGTCGTCTTCGTCGCGGTGCCGCTGGTCCTCGCGTCCGTGGCGGCCGTGGCCATGCTGGTCCCGGCGCGCCGGGCCAGCCGTGTCGACCCGATGCGCACGCTCGCGGAGACGTAGCAGGTCGCTGAGGAAGGGCGCAGGGGCCCCGGTCCGTCAGAAGCGGTAGCGCAGCCCGATCATCGGGAGGAACGGCAGCAGCTCCTCACCGCCGTCTGTGCGGACCGTCGTTACCAGATCCGCACCGTGGTATTGGAGCCCGTATGCGTACGACCCCCTGTTCCGGCGGTCGTAGACGTTGAAGAGGTCGGCGTACACCTCCAGCGTACCCCCGCGAAGCTGGAACGCACGGGTGGCACGCAGGTCCAGCCGGTGATACGCGGGAAGCCTCTCCCCGTTCAGTGGCCCGAACGAGCGCGTGAAGAACGGCGTGCCGTCGGCGCGCAGGACGACGCCGTACGCCCACTCGGTGGCGGGCCACCCGGTGTGGAAGATCCAGGCCGCGGATAGGCGCCACCGGTCGTCGGGCCGGAAATCGGCCTGCAGATCGACGGCGTGGCGCTGGTCCCTGCTCCGGGGGACCCACGGATCGTCGAGGCACGTGGGTCCTTCCGTGCACGGCTCCACCTGCGGGATCTCGTCCTCGGCCTTCGCCAGCGCGTAGCTCGCCGACCAGCGCCACTTCGGGCCCGCGGCTCCTTCCACGAACAACTCGATCCCCCTAGCCCGGCCCCGGCCGGGATTCATGCGCAGCCGGTCTCCCTGCTGCTCCGGGAAGACGTCCAACTCCTGCCGGAGCCCGATGAAGCGCGGCTGCTGGTCCGAGATCCTCCGGTCGTAGCCCTCGAGGCGTACGCTGAGGTCGCCGAGCCGCCGCTCCAGCCCGACGGCGAAGAGATCGGAGCGCTCCGCCGGCGCGTACAGCGTCTGTCCGTCCCCCACCTGGAGCTCGCCGATCCCCTGGAACTGCACGTACCGGCCGGCGCTGGCCTGGAGCGTCGTTCGGGGCCCGAGCTCGAGCGATCCCTCCGCGCGCGGGGCAAGGTGGGCCTCGTCCGTCTGCGACGCCCGGTCGTAGCGCACGCCGACCTCTCCGACGAAGCGCCGCCCCAAGCGGGTCCGTGCGGCCGCGAACGCGGACAGGCGATGTCCGCCGGGGTCGAGGGACACCTGCATCGTGTCGGAGCGGAGGCTCACGATGCCGTCCGTCCCGATCGCAGGCGTCCTGGTGCGGGCGTAGTAGTCGTAGTCCGCCCGGGCGTAGAGCGCCTCGCCGCCCACCCGCAGGAGCAGGTCCGGCGTGAGCTCCACGTCCACCTGCTCCCGCAGGCCGGCGAAGCGGAAGCCGCCGTCGTCCCTGACCGCGATCTCCTCGGGCGTGCCGATGCTTCCCGCATCCTCCATGTAGCCCTCGCGGAGATGCCCCATGCGACCCGCCCACACCTTTGCGTGCGACCTCGCCGGCCCGCCGGCGCGCGCATCCCACGTGATCCACGCGTAGCTACTGCTCCAGTCCGACCGGATGCGGCCGGCCTCGATGCCCTGCCCGACGCTGATGCCGTCCCATTCCGTCAGGTCGAGGTGGAAGCGGTCCCCGGCGTGCAGCACGTGGGCCGCCAGCAGCTGACCGGCGGTGGGCTGGTAGGCCACCTTGGCGAAGACGTCGTAGAACCGGGGCGAGAGCCGCTGGTCCGCCCCGACGAGCTTCATGAGCAGTCCGAGCGATCCTTCCCGACCCGAAACGAGCCAGCTGCCCCGGTCGTCGTCGAAGCCTCCATGGCTCTCGAAGGACAGGTGGCTCACGTTGAGGCTGGCGGTGCTGCGGGCGGGCCCCACGGCGGTCGTCGAGGTCATGTCCAGCAGGCCGGCGCCCCGGTTTCCGGATTCCACACCGTATCCGCCCGCCTTCAGCTCCACGGCGCTCAGCGTGGTGAGATCCACGATGCCGAAGACCCCGTCCCAGTCCTTCAGGTGATACGGCTCGTAGAGCTCCACGCCGTCGAGGCGCACCATCACCTCACGATCGAGGCTCCCGCGGACGCTCAGGCGCGTCGAAATGTCGTGGGCCGTCACCCCCGCGAGGCGGGTGAGAGAGCGGAAGACGTCCTCGCCGAGCTGGGGCATCGTCTCGATCTCGTCGCGGGTGATCGTACGCACGGTCCCCGGCGGCACCGACTCGAGGATCCCGAACGTGCCCGGGGCCACGATGATCTCGGGAAGCGGCACGGGCGCGCGCCGTAGTCGCACCACGACCGAGACCGTGTCTCCACCGCGCGCGGTCACGCCGTCGCGGACCCAAGGCACCCATCCGATGCCCGTCACCTCGAGGCGACGGCTTCCCACCGGTACGCCGCGGAGCACGAACCGACCGGATTCGTCGGCCAGACCGCCCTGCCCCGTATCGACCCGCACCTGCACGCTGCCGACCGGGACGTCGGATTCGTCGTCGACGACACGCCCCGTGACCGTCGCGGTCGGGGAGGCGCGCGACGATTCCCTCGGAGTGATGAGCACCTGCGTGCGTGTAGCCCGGAACGTCAGGTCGGTCCCGGCGAGGATCAGCTCGAGGGCCTCGGCCACGGTCCGATCCCGACAGTCGCAGGAGACGCGATCGCGGGGAAGCAGGTCCGGGCTGTACACGAGCGGGACGGCCGCCTCCTCCTGGAGAAGGCGCAGCGCGTCCGTGCGGAGCTCGTCTGTGACCACCAGCCGGGCCGGGCGCTCCAGGAGCGACTGCGCGGAGGCGACGTCCGGAGCGGCATGGACGCCCAGAACAGCCATCGCCACGCCGAACACGGTGCGCAACCGGCGATGGTCGAGCCACCCAGGTGGAGGGCGAGTGATCACGGTCCGACTCGTGTGTTGCGGGAAACGCCTTCGGCGGGCGGCACGCTCTCGGCGCTGCCGAGCCCGCTCTCGCCCAATTCACGTTCCCCGGGGCCGGTAGCTACCAATCGCCTCCCACGTTCTCTCCGTGGAGTCAGCCGATCCGATGGCCGGAGGGACGATCACGCGACCGCCGCGAGCCGTTCCGTCCCGGAAAGATCCCTTCGAAAAGGTCACGCCGAACGTGAGGGGAGCAAAGGTCCCCACCCTTCCACCCGACCGGGAGATCGTCGAGCGTTTGCGCTCCGGTGACACCCGCGCCCTGGAACGGCTCGTCGAGCTCTACTGGGAACCGCTGGCACGGTACGCCGAGGGCATCCTCGAACGGGGCGAGGGGGGCGACGACGTCGCACAGGAGGTCTTCGTCCGCCTCTGGTCCCGCCGCGGGAGCCTTGGCCGGGAAGGGTCCCTGCGCGCCTTCCTGTACTCCATGGCGCGCAATGCGGCGATCGACGAGCGCCGCCGTGAACGCCGGCATGCCGCCCGAGCCGCGTTGGCCGATCCCCCGACCGCGTGCCCCTCTCCCCTGGACGGCGCCGAGGAGTCCGAGCTCGCCGAGCGCGCCGCGGCCGCCGTGGCCGCCCTTCCCCCACGACGCCGGGAGGTTTTCCGCCTGGTCCGGGAAGGGGGGATGTCCTACGCGGACGTCGCGGCGGTCATGGACATCTCACCCCAGACGGTCGCGAACCACATGAGCCTGGCCCTGGCCTCCCTCCGCGACGCCCTCGGCAGGGGCACATCCGGGCAGATGGTAGAGCCGGCGATCCGGCTTCGTGTCATGGGTGGATAGGATTCCCTCCCCCGACGGGACCGACGTGAACGACGAATCGATCGTCCGGGTGCTCTCCGGAAGGGCCGGATCTTGGGAGGCCGATGCGGTCCGGCGTTGGCGGAGACGGGCACCGGAGAACGAGGAGTACTTCCAGGCGACGCTGCGCGCGTGGGAGGCCACCGCGCCCGCTCCGAGGGCCCGCGGCATCGACCCCTCCGTCGTGGACGTCATCGTGGAGGCTGCGGAGCGCCGACCGCACGACGCCGTCCATCGCCGGTCGGCGCCCGGACGGACGTCGGGCCGGGCTCGCCCGAACCGCGCCTACCGCTGGCTCGCCCTGGCAGCCGCCGTGGCAGCCGTCGCGTTGGCGGTCAGGGGCGTCGGCCCCTCGTCCGAGACGCGTCCCCTGGCGACCTGGGCGGCGGGTGGACCCGACGTCGAGACCGTGGCGCTCTCCGACGGTACCCTCGTCCGTATCGCACCGGGTGGACGGCTCGAGCAACTGGCCTCGCGAGGTACACGCCATTTTCGCCTCGAAGGCAAGGCCTTCTTCGCCGTCGCGCACGACGCGCTGCACCCGTTCGTGGTGGAATCGGGATCGGCCCGCCTACGTGTCCTCGGCACGCGCTTCGAGATCGCACCGGGCGACGGCGGGACCCGGGCTGTCGTCCTGGACGGCACCGTCACCCTGTCGAACGACTTGGGCTCGATCAGGATCACGGAAGGCGGCGTCGGCTACGCGACGGACGAGGCCGCGCCGACGGTCGTCTCGGCGGACGACGCGCGTAGCCTTCTGGACTGGCCCGGCGGCGTGCTCGTGTTCCAGGCCACGCCCCTGTCGCGCGTGGCCGAGGATGTGGCGCGTCACTTCGGACGAGCCGTGAACGTGCAGGATGCCGCCACCGGGTCGCGCACGCTCACGGGGTGGTTCGGACCGGAGACCTTCGAGGAGGTAATGGAGTCCGTCTGCGAGGCGACCGGAATCACATGCGCCGTATCCGACTCGACCGCCACGCTTCGGGCAAGTTGACCCGGCCCGTCTCCCAACTACGAACGGCCCCGGGGGCATGCGTCCCCGGGACCGTCGCGACCTTCACTCATCGTCGAGGGCCACCCACCCTCGGGGAGGTTCCGATTCTCCCGATCTCCAAGGTGCATCGCACGGTCTCCCGGATCCTCCCTCCTGGGACGAGCGGACGGAAGTCGTGGTGCAGCGGTCTCACGACACACATGAGCGGCACGACCCGAGGGAGAGACCACCATGGCCACGTCGATCGGTAGCGTCCGCGCGGGACCGGATCCCGTCGCGGCAGCCGCGCAGGCCCCGATCCGGGTCCGGACGCGCATCGTGGCCAACGGGTGGGGAAGCCAGTTCATCGTGATCTTCCCCCGTCTGGACATGGCTGTGGTCACCACGGGGGGCAACGACGACAATGGGCGCCACGACCACGTCGGCATGGTGCTGTCACGCTATCTGATCTCGCCGATGCAGACCGGCGGCGGTGCGCCATGAACATCACCATCTGCACGATCGGATCCCGGGGCGACGTGCAGCCCGTGGTCGCCCTCGCCCAGGGGCTGCGGTGCTCGGGCCACGACGTCCGCCTGTTCACGCACGAGCTGTTCGCGGACCTGGCCCGCGACCACGACGTCACGTTCATCCCGCTTCCCGGCGACCCGCGTGAGGGTCTGCTCAAGACGGCCGCTGCCGAGATGGGGACCAACCCCTTCCGCCTGGTGGGCTGGTTGCGCGAGACCTTCAGGCCCGTGTTGGCGGAGCCGTTCCGACTCACCCTCGACGCCCTCGAAGGCAGCGACCTCGTCATCAGCTCGAGCGCGTCCATCGCTGCCTTCCACGTCGCAGAGCGGCTGGGCATCCCGGCCATCAGCGCACAGCTCCAGCCGACCACCGTGACGCGTGCGTTCGCCTGTGCGGTGGTCCGGCCGGCCCCCTCGTGGCTGCCGTGGAAGAGCGTGTACAACGTGTGGGCCACGAAGGCTGGCAATCAGACGGTGTTCCAGATGCTCCGTCCGCTCACCAACGAGTGCCGGGAGGAGATCCTGTGCCTGCCGCCCCTCGGGTTCCGCTACTGGTGGAACATCGACGCCCCGGACAACCAGGTCCCCATGATCTATGCCTACAGCCCGGCGGTGTTGCCCAGACCCGCCGACTGGGGGCCGCGCAAGCAGGTGTCCGGCTACTGGTTCCTGGACACGCCCGCGTCGTGGCAGCCGAATCCGGAGCTCGTCTCGTTCCTGGAGGCCGGCCCCCCTCCCCTGTACGTCGGCATCGGCAGCATGGTCGACCACCGGAGCGCCGAGATGACCCGTGTCGTCGTCGACGCGGTGATCCGAACGGGCCGGCGCGCCATCCTCCACCGGGGCTGGAGCGAGCTCGGGACCGGCGAGCTGCCGGATTCGATCCACCTCGTCGACGACGTGCCCCACGATTGGCTGTTCCCCCGCGTGGCGGCCGCCGTGCACCATGGGGGCGCCGGCACGACCGCCGCCGCGTTTCGGGCCGGTATCCCGTCGGTCGTAGTGCCCTTCTTCTTCGACCAGTTCTTCTGGGCCGGGAGGATCCACGAGCTGGGCGCGGGCCCGCGTTGGATTCCGCGCAAGCGGCTCACAGCCGAACGTCTGGCCACCGCGGTCCGCAGCGCCGTCCACGACGCCGGCACGCGTGCCCGGACGCAGGCGATCGGCGAGCGCATCCGCGCCGAGGACGGCGTGGGGCGGGCCGTAGCCCTCATCGAACGTTTTGCGGCTGAACCGGCCGCAGGGAGACTCTCATGATCGTTCGCTTCGCTCCGCGCCTGCTCCTCCGGAGCCTCGCCCTCATTCTGGCGCTGGATCTTCTTCCGACGTGCACGCCGGTCGCCGCCCAGAACGCCTCGCCGGGCGTGTGGCCGGGCGTGGAGCCCGGGCCCTGGGCCGTCGGGTACGCGGTGCGCTACGAGTACGACTACAGCCGGACGTTCCGGAAAAAGGTGGACTACTTCGGGGAGCCTACGCGCGGAGAGATCGCCCGCCCGATCCAGATCACGATGTGGTACCCGACCGCGGCGGGCTCCGACGCCCCTCGGATGCGCGTGTCGGAGTATTACGAGGCCAGAGCTACGGAGACGGATTTCACGCCGCCTACCCCCGGCGAGCTGGGTCGGCGCATGGCGAGCCTGAAGCAGATCCTCATGATGGAGTGGCGGGTCTCGCCAGAGCTCCTGGACGCCACGGGGCTCGGGTTGGACTCCGTCCTGGCACAGCCCGCCGCGGCGGTAAGGGACGCCCCGCCGGCATCGGGCAGGTTCCCGCTGATCCTGCACATGCCCGGGTACAACGGTTCCTCGACCGACCACTACCCGCTGTTCGAGTACCTCGCCACGCACGGGTTCGTCGTCGCCTCGGTGCCCAACATGGGGATGTACGCGCGCACCATCGACGACGAGCAGAGGAGCCTCGACGTCCAGGCGCGGGACCTCGAGTTCGTCTATTCGGTGCTGAGAACACTCCCCTTCGTGGACCGCGACCGCGTGGGCACGACCGGCATGAGCTGGGGGGGCATGAGCAACGTCCTGTTCGCGTCGAGGAACGCCTACGTGGACGCCGTGGTCACGCTGGACGGAGCGATCACGATGCCCGAGGAGCTCGGGCTCATCGAGAGCGTCCCCGGATACAGCCACCGCTCGATCCAGGCAGCCTACCTGCAGCTTCTCGTCTCACCGGAACAGGCCACATTCCGTCCGAAGGACCTTCGGTTCTGGGACGCGCTGCGACACTCCGACGCCTACTCTGCGCAGTTCAACGGCGTCGACCACGACGCCTTCAGCCCCGGGTACCGCAGGCTGCAGAACATCGCGGAGACGGATCCGTCCAGGGTCGCGTACTTCGAGGCGTTCACGCGCGCAGAGCTCGAGTACACGCTCCGGTTCTTCCAGGCGACGCTCCTCGATGACGGAGAGGCCCACACCTTCCTCCTCGATCTCCCGCGGCGGATGGCCCTGCCGGACGGCATGGTGGCCCGGGTGGACACCAAGCGTGCGCTCCGGCCTCCGCCCACGGTGGATGAGTTCGCCACCATCCTCCGGTCCCGCGGTGCGGAGGTCGCGGCGACGGTGTTCCGCGCCGTGCGAGATGTCGATCCGGAGGTCGAGCTGGTGACGTCGCCCGTCATGGGCCCTCGCTTCATGGAGCTCGTGGAGGCCGGCGATCTCCCCGAAGCCCTCGCTGTCTGCAGGTTGTGGGCGGAGGGAATGCCGGACAGCCCCGGTCCCCTCTTCTCGTTGGCGCGCACCTACCGCGCCATGGGAGAGAGGCAGAAAGCCATCGAGGCGTACGAGAGCATCCTGACCATGGTACCGGAGGGCCGTCAGGCCGAAACGGCCCGTCGGGCCATCGCGGAGCTGCGCGGGGGATTGTAACTGGCGAGCGTCATGCTTACCTTGCAAGCATGACTCAGCCTGCACTCCTGGGCACCTTCGAGCAGCTGGTCCTGTCCGCCGTCCTGCAGGTCGGGGAGGAGGCGTACCCGCCTCTCGTCCTCGCGTGGATCGAGGAGAGCACCGGACGAGCCGTGAATCGTGGCTCCTTGTACGTCTCCCTGGACCGTCTGGAGGGGAAGGGCCTCCTGCGATCTCGGCCCGACACGGTGGACGCGGACCGTGGAGGCCGACCGAAGCGGTATCTCGAGGTCACCCCCGAGGGTCTCAGGGCGTTGAGACATGTGCGCGACTCGCTGCTGGCGTCGTGGGCCGGCATCGAGTCCCTGCTGGAGGATGAAGCGTAGGAGGGGATGACGATGGGTGAGGATGCTCGTCCGCCACGCCTGGCGGCTATGCTGCTATCGATCGTGATGCCCAGTGGGTGGGCAACCGACGCACTGATGGCCGACCTGGAAGAGGAGTACCGGAGGCGGTGGCGGCGCGGCCCCGTGCGGGCAGGCGTGTGGTATTGGCGGGCGGGTCTCCAGGTCGGGGCGGCCTACGCGTGGGAAGGAATCCGGCGGGTCCCGACGTCCAGCCTGCCGCAGGACCTGCGCTTCGCCGTACGTAGCTTCCGGCGCACCCCCGGGTTCACGTCGCTCGCCGCCTTCACGCTCGCCGTCGGCGTCGCTTCGGCGACCTCGGTGTTCAGCGTCGCCGACGCCGTCCTGTTGCGCCCGCTCCCCTTCCCGCACCCGGACCGACTCGTCCACGTCTGGGTGACGGAGCCGGACCGTGGGGAGTGGCGCGAGGTGGTCGCGGGGGTCACGTACCTGGATTGGGAGCGGGATGCCCATTCATTCGAGGGGCTTGCCGCGTATCGCCGCATCGACTTCAACCGGACGGACAGCGAGTTCCCCGAGCGGGTCCGGGGCATCTCGGTCACGTCCGGGTTCTTCACGGTTCTGGGGGTCCATGCCGCCCTGGGGCGACTGCCCGGGCCCGGCGAGGCCGCGTCCGGATCGGACAGGACCGTGGTCCTCGCCGATGCGTTGTGGCGGTCACGGTTCGGGAGCGACCGCGGAGCTCTCGGCAGCACTCTGGTCCTCAACGGGAAGCCGCACACGGTCGTGGGCGTCCTGCCTCCCGGGGTTGCCTTCCCGGAGGGTACGCTGCTCTACGTGCCCTCACCCTACCCTGTTCCCATGGACCCACTGTCCGATACGGACAGAAGCGCCGACCGCAGCGCAGGGTACATGACGGTGCTCGGCCGCCTCGCCGAAGGCGTCGGCGTGCCCGCCGCCCAGGCAGAGATGGGCGCCCTCGCCGAGGAGATGGCACGCGCCTATCCAGACACCAAGGGAGGGGAGGGTGTGTCGGTGGTCCGGCTCCGGGACGACCTGGTGGGAGACCTCCGCCCCACGCTCGTGGTGCTCCTGGGGGCGGTGGGCCTGCTCATGCTCATCGCCTGCGCCAACGTGGCCAACCTTCTCACCGTACGCGCGTCTCGCCGCCGCCGGGAGCTCGCCGTGCGCGTGTCCCTCGGTGCCGGCCTCGGGCGCATCCGCCGCCAGCTCCTCACGGAGAGCACCGTGCTCGCCCTCTGCGGGGGGGTCCCGGGCTTTCTGCTGGCCATCTGGGGAACGCGGGCGCTCGTGGCACTGGCGCCGGACGGCATCCCGAGGCTCTCGGAGATCTCCGTGGACCCGCGCGTCTTCTGCTTCAGCATGCTCGTCACCCTGGCGACCGGGCTCGTCTTCGGGCTCGCGCCCCTGGTTGGACTCGAAGAGGGGACGGCGGCGTCAGCGCTCCGGGGCGCGGGCAGGAGGGGCCGCGCTCGCCCCGAGCTTCTGCGGGACGCGGTGGTCGTGACCGAGGTGGCGCTCTCCCTCGTTCTGGTCGTCGGCGCCGGGCTCATGGTCCGCACCTTGCGAGCGCTGGACGACGTGGACCCGGGCTTCGAGCCCACCGGCGTCCTCGTCGCGCACGTGTCCCTTCCGGAGTCGGACTACGCGGACACCGAAGGTGCCGCCGCCTTCTATGCCGAGTCGCTGGACAGGATACGCGCTCTCCCCGGCGTGGAGAGCGCGGCCACGATCCTGACCCTGCCGATGCACTGGGCGATCCGAGGCACGTTCGGCTTCAGCATCGACGGCCGGACCCCGGATCCCGGGGAGCAGCTCCTCGCCGGGTTCCAGGTGGCCAGCGCGGACTACTTCCGCACCCTCCGGATTCCGTTGCTGCGCGGCCGTGACATCGAGGCGGCGGACCGGAAGGACGCGCCGGACGTCGTGGTCGTCAACGAGGCGATGGCAAACCGTTACTGGCCCGGAGCGGACCCCGTGGGCGCGCGCATCACGTTCTCCGGCGATCCGGACGACCCCGACACCGAATGGGCCACGGTGGTCGGCGTGGTGGCCAATACCGTCAAGGAGGGACTCGACCGGCCGGCGGAACCCGAGGCCTTCCTTTCGGTGGGCCAGGCGGCCATGCCGCGCTCCAGCTTCGTCATCCGCACGGAAGGTGACCCATACGCCTTGACGTCGGCCGTGCGCGAGGCCATCCACGACGTGGATCCGTCCCTGCCCCTCTACGGTCTCCTGAGCATGAGCGACGTGACGGCCGGTTCGCTGGATCAGCGCCGGTTCCGCATGCTCCTCCTGAGCGCATTCGCCGGCGCGGCGCTCCTGCTCGCGGCGATAGGACTCTACGGCGTCATCAGCTTCTCGGTCGGCCAGCGCACCCGGGAGATCGGGATCCGCATGGCCCTGGGTGCCTCACGCGACACCTTGGTGAGCCGCGTCGTCCGGGACGGACAGTCCCGCGTCGCCCTCGGCCTCGTCCTCGGCGTGTTCGCAAGCCTCGTGCTGAAGCGGGCGATCGCCAGCCAGGTGTTCGGCGTGAGCGTGACGGATCCCGTGACCTACGTCGCGTCCATCCTGCTGCTCGGTGCCGTGGCCATGCTCGCGACGTTGGCACCGGCCGTCCGGGCCTCGAGGGTGGATCCCGCGGTCGCGGTGCGGGACGCGTAGCCCTCCGGGGCTCCACATCTGCGCCTACCCTGACGCCCGCGCCGTGCCGGCCGTGGTCGCCCCGGTCCTCCAATTGCGTTCGCCGGACGATGCTACGCGACCTCGGCAGCGTCCCGTCACTCCGTCCGCAGCAGCTCCAACACGTTCGCTCGGGAGGCTCGCCGGGCGGGCAAGTAGCAGGCCAGGGCAGCCACGAGGCCCAACAAGACGGACGCACCCACGTACGCGGCCGGGTCCACGAGGCCGGTCTCGTAGACGAGATGGCGCATGACCAAGGTCCCCGGGCAGGCCACGGCAAGGCCGATGCCGAGGCCCAGGGCCACCAGCACCATTCCCTGCCGCATG
>Ga0307423_1000263_pt1 | contig 35529 bp, 21 predicted proteins | sample SalMarWE160310MG_FD_202154 | JGI IMG/M metagenome (GOLD analysis project Ga0307423, IMG submission 202154) | Salt marsh sediment microbial communities from the Plum Island Ecosystem LTER, Massachusetts, United States - WE1603-10 | ecosystem: Environmental > Aquatic > Marine > Intertidal zone >... | reverse complement strand
TCGGCGATCAAGACCCTTGGCCAACCGCCGCATCATGAGCAGATGGCCTACATGATTCCTCTCGCCCGCCACCTCGTCACTTCGCGGAACGATATTCGGTGCCTGTTATCCGGGGCTGCCGCTGACACCTACCATGGAATGGACATCTCACGCGATATCTTCCGGGCTAACCGCTACCGTAAATGGCCTGTATGGGGACTTCGTCTTACGAGCAAGGTGCTGGAACGAGTCTGGCAATCCAAGAGTTACGGAGCGAAGCGCGCCGCGGATTTAATTCCATACTTGGATGATGTTACAGCAATCGAGAATGTGTTAAACACCCAATCGGTTTATACAAATTGGGATACCATCAGGAAATGCTTCAGTACAACTGAGATCAATAACGCTCTGGCGGTACGGCGTGATCTTGAGGACGAGTACGCGGCCTCGGCGACATTGATTGAGAAAGTGCATATCCTGCATTTGCTTACCGATATGAATGATACGGCTGGCTTATGGGACCAGATTGGATTGGCCTACGACGAACAGATCTTATTTCCGTTCATGGATGAAGCAGTTTTCCGGGCTACTTTGCGCTACGATCCTGCCAGTCGGTATTTCAGCCAGAAGCGGACAAAGCCAATCCTCAAAAATATCCTCGAGCGGTACCATTTGGATCAGGTGTTGGAAAGCCCAAAGTATGGAGGGGGGTTTGGCGTCGAACTGCCAGTCTGGATGAGAGACGGCGTATTGAGCGATCTCGTCCACTCGATGGACCGGCCAGCCTTCATGGAGCCAGCTCTCTTTGAGGAAAAACTGGAGCGGCCGGATTGGTTCACCTGGAATCTCCTCACCATGGATCTTTTCAAGAAGCACGTTCTCGCACCCTGAGGAAATGGACCGGGACCTCACTCTGGTCTGGGAAATCCCCTGGTCCCAGTCTGTTGGCGGAACTTCATGATGTTTTTTACGAGAGAAGGGCATAGTTCTCCGGATTGTGCACGGTACCCCGAAATGGTCCGCATGTGCCGGACCAGAACTGATGGATGTTTCCATAGTCGAGCAATACCCCCGGGAGCAAATTTTCGATTAAAAATGGTTGAACAGGTCTCGGATCTTCTCAGATGAGCGGGATTTTCGGCGTCATTGATACCAATGCGGGTTCGGGAATCGGGCAGCAGCTTTCCTGCATGGGACAGCGAATGAGGCATCGAGATTGGTTTGTTGTCGATACCCATTGTGAGGAAGACTCAGGTGTAGGTTTTGGCCGGATTGGAATCGGGATTTTCAACAGGTCCTCCCAACCCGAAATCATCTCAGAGCAAGGATTGATCGGCTTTCTATCCGGGGAACTCTACGAAACCCACGAGCTCGTCAACTCATTACGGGCCAATGGGTGTCCACCAAGACCGGGAAGCGACTTAAACCTGATCCTCTGTCTCTATCAAAAGTATGGCGAGGCTTTCATCAAGCAGCTGAACGGTGCTTTCTTCCTCTGCATCTGGGATCAGCGGCGGGGTAAAGTGCTGATCGGGGGCGATCGATTTGGACTGTATCCTCACTATTACTCGAACCAGGGCGGGAGGTTTATCCTTGCACCGGAAGTGAAGGGGATTCTCTGTGATCCTTCGTTCGAGCGGGAATTGGATTTAACCGCTCTAGCAGAATATGTCCGGTTCCAGCACCTATTGGGAGAGAAGACTTTTTTCAAGGATATCAACCTTTTCCCAAGCGGCTCGCTCCTAGTCTACGATGTTCCAGGACGAATGCACAAATTCTGGCGCTATTGGACGCCGGACGAGATCCCGTATCAGCCGGGAATCGAGTTCGAAACAGCCGTCGAGGAGGCGGGCAGGCTTTTACGGCGTGCAGTTGAACGTTGCTCGAGCGATAAGTTCATCCCCGGAGTTTATCTCAGTGGTGGTCTCGACTCCAGGACAATCCTGGGACTTATAGGGAAAGGCCACATCCCGACTCTTACCTACGGACAGCGTAACTGTTCGGATGTCCAACTGGCCCGTCGAATAGCTAGAGTCGTTAATAGCGATCACCATTGGTGCGAGCTGCCGGACAGTGAGTGGATCAAGGAAACCGTCAACTTCCATCTGGAGCTAACCGAAGGTTTCCATAGCTGGATTCATGCCCACGGCATATCAACCCTGGAATTGGCCCGCCAGATCATGGATGTGAACCTCACCGGTTGGGATGGGGGCACGGTGATGGGCCACGAAGATAGTATTGAACCACTCCAGACTTCGGCGGTTGACGATGAAGCGTTGATTGCCCGCCTCTTCTACTTATTCAATCAGAAGTACACCTGGCCGTCGATCACCGAAGCCGAAGAGCAACGGCTTTATGTGGACGGGGTTGGTGAGAACTTGCGGGGGCTTGCATACGATTCGTTCCGAAACGAACTCACAGGCTACCTGGATTTCCGGCCAGATATTCGGGGCGAGCTATTTTATATCTTCAACCATTGCAAGCGCCTGACGCAGAATTTCAATACCTTTACGAAGTCACATATTGAAGTCCGCTACCCCTTCTTCGATGTTGAATTGTTCGATTTCCTGTACTCCTTGCCTGCCAAAGTCCGAGGTCATCATGTTTTGTACAGGGCTGTAATCGCGAGGGAACTGCCGCGTCTTTCCCATATTCCCTATGATTATGACGGATTACTGCCAACAAGCCATGCGTTCATGAGGAAATCCCATGCGATGGGGGTCAGGGTGAAGCGCAGTATCAACCGCCGCGTATTTCCGTTCTTTCATGAACCACACACGCTCTATGTCGATTACGAGCGTTACCTTCAGAATGAACTACAGACGTGGGCCAGGGATATCCTGCTTGATGAGCGGGTGGAGGAACGCAGCATTTTCAATACCCGCTACTTGCAGAGCCTTCTTGACCGGCAGCGTGATGGGCGTGAAGCTCCGATGATAGGGAAGATTGCACCGCTTATGACCTATGAAATGATGTTACGTCGATTCTACGACTGAGTCCTTCATCCCACGAAGTTTCCTGCCTGGGTAAACTCACAACAGGCAAATCTCGACCTCGCGCCGCCTCGGGCCGCTTGCTATCAAATTCCATCGCTGCCTACCATAAAGAACGAGTCATCAATCAACAGGTACAGATGCACAATGACGAATCAAGAGCAGCTTAAACAATCTCGAGGGCTTGGACGTACCATCCTGAAGAACACGTTCTTCGTCACCTCAGGCGGTACGATTCTGAGAGTTATCGGCTTTCTTTTTAGCGTCTACATCATTCGGAACCTGGGAGACACTCGTTACGGTCAGTACTCGATCGTGCTGCAGTTCGTCGGACTCTTCCAGATCTTTCTCGAACTCGGTATGACGCAGTTTGTGATGCGTAGCATAGCCCAGGACAGGACGCGGACGGGGACGCTGATCTGGAATCTCATCAGCTTGCGCCTGCTGCTGGCCATTTTGGGTTTGGTGGCGATTCCAAGCATTGGCTACCTTTTTGGATATTCTTCTGAGATCATTCTGGGTATCTTCCTCTATTCAACATCTTTCCTTTTCGCCGCATTCCTGGTGCCGATCCAGACGGTCCTTGAAGGCAATGAGCGCCTGGATCATACAACGATAATTGATGTCATCGGAAGGGTAGGTTTCTATGCCTTCGGAGGCGCCCTTTTATTGCTTGGTGGCGGATACATTTCGCTCGTTGTAGCTAGCCTCATCGTTATGCCGCTTCAAATCATCTACGCGATCCGGACGGTCAGGAAGCACAAGCTTATGTCATTCCGCCCCCGGATCGAGATCAATTCATGGCCATCGATCCTGAGATCTGGGTTGCCCTTCGGGGTCATTTCACTTTTTCTGACGATTGCCTTCAGCATCGACACCGTCATGCTCTCATGGTTTGAGACGGATGCTGCAGTAGGCTGGTACAACGTCGCGTATGGCCTCGTACAGTCGATCCCTTTTTTCTTCACCGGATTCTCAAAGGCGATCCTGCCCTCGCTTTCGAAGACGTATGTCTTTGATCCGATTGAAGTCAACCGCTGGTATCGAACGTCGATCAAGTTCATCCTGATCGTTTCACTGCCTATCGCGGTTGGCGGCATGATCCTTTCGATCCCGCTGATCCGTTTTCTTTACACGGATGAGTATCTACCCTCTGCGATTGCACTCAAGGTCCTGATCTGGGACATCCCGTTCCTGATGTTCACGAGCTTTGGTGGGAATATAACCACGATTGTGAACGAAGAGCGCGCGGCAGCCCGGATTTACGGCATTAATACTTTGGCCAATGTCATCCTGAATCTGATTGCGATTCCACGCTTCGGCGTGATCGGCGCCTCGCTGGTCACGGTCGTCACAGACTTTGTCGGCGCGCTTCAATTCCATTTCTTTCTCAAACGGAAGATGGATTTGCCGGACATTACGGGCATTTTGATCCGGGTGGTCGCCGCCTCAACAATCATGGGCCTTATCATTTGGAAACTGCCTAATTGGAATCTGTTCCTGCTGATTGGTCTTGGCGCGCTGATTTACGGGATAGCGCTCGTGGTGTCCGGTGTGATTACTCGAGATGAATGGAGCATGATCCGGCATGGCCTGGCAAGGGCGGTAGCGATGATCTCAGCTCGTGGCCGGTTTGAAGAGAGGCCGAGTCCCTGAAGATGCGGATCCTTCTCGCAGTGCACCACCTGCCGCCTCGATATACCGGAGGAGCAGAGAATCGGGCTATCCGGACGGCTGCCGCACTTCAAGAGCGTGGCTATCAGGTCAAGGTTGTATGTGTGGAGAACATACAGAATGGACCTGACGATGGCGTAGCCTGCGAAAAGGATGTTCTAAACGGCGTTGCGATTCGAAGGTTATCCTTTGATCTGTCGAAGGTTCCGGGTGAAGATCGTCGCGAATATGACAATCGATGGATTCGTGATTACTTCGATCAAGCAATGAGAGCCGATCCTCCGGATCTATTCCACTTGATCAGCGGATATCTGATAACGGCTGGCCCGCTCCAGGTTGCACAGATACTGCATATACCGACGGTTGTTTCTCTCACGGATTTCTGGTTTCTTTGCCCCCGCATCAACCTCCTGCGTTCCAATGGAGAACTTTCAACAGTTCCAACCCAGGCCTACCGCTGTGTCCGCTGTATTCAGGAAGAGAAGCGCCGCTATCGCTGGCCAGGAAGATTGGTTCCTGGACTGAGCAATTCATTCTGGAAGCTCCATACGTCAAAAATAAAAGCGATGGAACAGAGATCTGCCTTCTTGATGCAATCCCTCAACAGTGCGAGCCGGCTGATCAGCCCATCGGAATTCCTTCGATCGATGTATATCCGGGCAGGCCTTGACCCGCTTAAGATTGAATTCTCGCGTCAGGGATACGATTATTCCTTACATCAAGCGCCACTTCGGAAAGAACATAGTTCACAGCATTTGACTCTGGCATACATCGGACAAATTTCTCAACACAAGGGCATTCATTTGATTCTGGAAGCGTTCGCTCTACTCCGGAGCAAAAGGATATCTTTGAAAATCTACGGCAAACTTGATTCCGAGCAGCGGTATTCGAACAGCCTGCTCAAGCAGGCGGCATCCGACTCAAGGATTGAATTCTGCGGAACATTTCAACCTGCGGATCTGCATGAGCTGTTCCGGTCTATCGACGTGCTCGTAGTCCCCTCGCTCTGGTATGAGAACAGCCCAAACGTGATTCTGGAGGCATTCGCTCACCGGACTCCGGTCCTGGTGGCTGATCTGGGGGGCATGAAGGAACTGGTCGATGATGGCCTGAATGGGCTCCTGTTCAAGGTAGGCGATCCAAGGGACCTGGCGCTGAAAATCGCATCCGTGGTCGAACTTCCTGAACAGCTGCAGAAACTCAGGGAAGGGATCGAGCTGCCCCGATCGCTGGATGAGGAGATGGATGTCCTTGAGGGGATCTATCGTGGCGTCCTGCAATCCGCCTAAGCGATTTTTAAGCGCTATGCAGGTCCACGAAGGGCAGCACCCAGAACCGCCTAACCATTGCGTTTCATCGAAGATCGAGAGTCGGAAACCGAATTCTCCGGAAAATGGCCCCACAGAGCGCTGGCATGTGTGAATCTGTTCAAGACAAAGACTCCAAGATCCCGAGCGTCCTGATCCAGTTATTGAATTTCAACAGCGAACAGGACACGATCGCATGCCTCGCCTCGTTGGAGAAATTAGCATACGCAAATTACGAGATTCTTGTAATTGATAACGGCTCGCAAAATGCTTCGATCAAAGCCATACGCGAGGCATACCCATTGATTCAGATCCACACCAACCCGCAGAATCTCGGGTTCGCCGCAGGGAACAATGTCGGGCTACGTTATGCGGCAATACACAACCATAAATACACATTGCTCCTCAATAACGATACCGTTGTCGACCCTGACTTCCTCGGCACACTCGTAGACGTAGCGGAAACCAGTTCAAGGGTGGCGATGTTAGGGCCTACAATCTATTACTACGATTTGCCCAACACGATCTGGTCGGCTGGAGGACGGATCGACAGATTGACCGGCCAGACAGAGATGATAGGCCTCGGCGAGACTGATCAGGATTGTGCAGGCAGTGGCCCAAGGGAGGTTGACTTTATCACCGGCTGCGCCTTACTTGTACGGATGAGCGCCTGTGATCAAATCGGGTTTCTGGACCCCAGGTTCTTCCTCTACTATGAAGAGGTTGAATGGTGTGCACGGGCGAGTGCGGCCGGGTATCTGATCTACCACATTCCTGCGAGTAAAATCTGGCATAAGATCTCACCCGAGAGTCGCGCAAGTTCCCCCCTCGTTCACTATTACATGACCCGCAATCGCCTACTTTTCTTGAAGGCAGCGCGCCTTGGCTGGCAGGCCTGGATGCATACTTTACTCTTCGAATACGCCCGCACTATGTTGAGCTGGAGCCTGCGTCCGAAATGGCGTTCGAAGAAAACACTCAGAAACGCCATGGCAGGCGCGATACTCGATTACTCGATGGGACGCTTCGGGAAAGCACAACACCGTTTTCTCAGCACCTCCTAGGATGGGTAGCATGGCAGGTGGCATACCACTGTGATCACCGCACCTGGCTGGTTCGCTGCCGTGATTTAATCTCCCTTTGGGTTTCCACCATTTTGCAATATAGAGATCCCTTGACCACTTCATGAATTAGATTTTTACCTTGCACCAGTCCGCAGCTTATGACAGGTGTAATGACACGGATGAATACGCCTGCCCGAGACGTTGCAGCGGTTTCAAAGAGTTCCATTCGTATGAAGGGAATGTGCGATGGACAGCAAGAAAGAAGATCGAGCTCCTGCGATCACCGTTTTGATCCCGACCTACAACCAGGCCGACTACCTTCCCGATGCCATCGAGAGCGTCTTACAGCAGACGTGGAGGGATTTTGAACTCCTGGTAATCAACGATGGCTCTACGGATAACACACGCGAGGTGCTGGAAGCGTATCGCAGCGAACCCCGCCTACGGGTCATCCATCAATCCAACCAGAAACTTCCAAGGGCGCTCAACACCGGATTCAAGCAAGCTCGAGGCAAGTTCCTCACCTGGACCTCATCCGATAACCGAATGCTCCCGAAGATGTTGGAGACCTTGGAAAACGCGCTGCGTACCAACCCAGACGTGAGTCTGGTCTATGGGGATTGGGAGCTGATCGACGGCAAAGGCAACTCGCAGAGAGTTATTCAGACCCTGAACTATGATCCGTACTTGCTGATGCGGACCAACTACATCAATGCCTGTTTCCTTTACCGCCGGTCATGCCAAGCAGAACTCGGATTGTACAACCCCAAGTATTTGCACGTTGAAGATTGGGAGTATTGGCTTCGAATGTCGGAAAAGTACAAAATGATGCATGTACCGAAGGTGCTCTATCAGTATCGGATCCATGGAAATAGCCTCACCTCGCGGGCAGTCCTCTCCCAGCCAGGATTAACAAATGGCCAGCGGCGTCTGATCAAAGCTTTAAAGTCGAGGCATATTGCGTGGTGGATATCAAAAATAAAATGGGAATGGTTGCGACTGCGGATGTCGGGCGATCCACGCCGTCATCTTCATCCGCATGTCTGGAGTAAGAAACCAGATGAATGATTATCCTGCCCAAGCAGCTTTTGAGTGGCTTATCAAATCGAACATACAGAAACGCATTGGGGAAGATGAACTGCGAGGTGGAGTTCACCGGGGGTACGATTGGATCCGTGGGACCTACGAGTATCTTTATTGTGAGATTACCGGCTACTACATCAGCACACTCGTCCACCAATTTCAGTGGAGTGGCAAGCGTGATTACCTCGAACGGGCTCAATTAGCTGCACGGTTTCTCATGAGGCTGCAGTGTCGAGACTGCGAGGGAAAATTCAGCGGTGCGATTCCACATAGCTGGGACGAGCAAATCGGCCATGCTTCACAGAACTACTACAGCTTCGATAACGCCATGTGCCTGCAGGGGCTCCTGGATCTCTACCAACTGACAGGGGATGAAGAATTGTGTGATCGAGGGCTAAGCATTGGCCAATGGCTCCTGCAAATGCAAGCCGATGATGGTTCTTTCCTCGCCTGGTTCGATCGCAAGAGTGGAGAACTCCAGCATCCCGAAGATGTTATTTTCGGCGATGGCGGGTGTTTACACGCGAAACATTCGATCTCACTGATCAAACTCTCGGTCTTGACCGGGAGGGATGAATATGCCGATGCGGCGAGAAGCGTCTGCGACTGGGTGCTGGAACTGCAGGATGATGATGGCGGCATTCGCGCATCGAGGCGTACCGACCAGGTGGTGAGCCACACCCATTGTTATGCCATTGAAGGCTTGCTCTACGCGTACCATCATTTCCGAGATGAACAATACTTGGAGGCGGCTAAACGGGCTGCCAATTGGCTGCTGACGGCACAGCATGCCGACGGCTCAATCGCCATCGCGTATAAAAGGAAGTGGCGGGACATGGGGCGCAGGATCGTCGAAGTCATCAGACCACGCCGGGTTTCGGATGCGACTTCTCAAGCAATACGGATCTGGACTTTGCTGTATCAGCTTGATGGCAACCCGGCCTGGCTGAGGGCTGGCGAGCGGGCCGCCAATTTTCTGGGCCGGCTCCAAGCAGGGACTCAGTATGGGCGGAATGCGCGCGGTGGATTTTACTATTGGCAAGGTCATCCCGTCCTCTACGCCTGGCCGGCGATGTTCGCCGCACATGCGCTTTATCGCATGGCACAGCCAGCTGAGGCTGGTCATTTCTCAGAACTAATCGAGGAGCTGTTCTAAATCAATGTGTGCTTCGATCGTGTTCCTTCGATTTAAAATCCAACCCTACTGGTTAATACCTGCCGATTCGGACAAGGTTCAACGTCAAAAGCCTTTTCAGGCCGTGGATTGATGGAAAAATGAAAATCCTTTTCCTCTCCCGGTGGTTCCCGTATCCACCAGACAATGGCGCACGTATCCGGGTTCTCAATCTGATCCGGTACTTAACCCAGATTGCATCTGTCGACCTGCTGGCATTTCACGTAAAAGCAGCAGATGCAGAATTCCTGGAAATGGGTTTACGTGAATGCCGTACGATCGGCGTCGTCCCTTACCAGCCATTTCATCCGACAACCATCAAGGCACTACGCGGCTTTTTTTCAATGAAGCCCCGATCGGTGATCACAACTCACAGTAAGGAAATGGCTCGAAGAGTGAAGTATGCTCTTTCCGGGAATCATTACGATCTCGTCATCGCTTCGCAGCGCGACATGGTGGACTATCTGGACGGTATCGACCACCCCGTTGCGTTGTTAGAGGAAATGGAGCTTTGCGCGTTATATGATGCGTATATCGGGGAGCGGAATCTGCTGCGCCGATTCCGAGCGTTTCTAACCTGGAAGAAATCGGTCCAATACTACCACAGGATCCTGTCGGAATTCCGGGCCACAACGGTTGTTTCGGAGGAAGAGAAACAAGTCGTCCAGAATGTCTCCCCAAAAGGGCACGCGGTAATCGTCATTCCGAATGGCCTTGATCTCACTCGATACCACGGCACGGAGGTGCAGCCTAAGAATTTCACTCTGTTGTATTGCGGATCGCTGACTTATCAGGCAAATTATGATGCGGTTTACCATTTTCTGGAGTCGATCTTCCCTGAAATCCTGGCTGTTTACCCTCAAGCAAAACTGCGGGTGACGGGTGCCTTGCAGGGTGTAAACCTGGATCTGCTACCGAACTGCAATAACGTAGAATTCACGGGATATCTGGAAGATGTACGCCCGGTTATCGCGAAGTGTTGGATCAGCATTGTCCCTCTTCGAATCGGCGGTGGGACTCGCCTGAAGATCCTCGAATCGCTAGCTATGGGAACCCCGGTCATCGCCACGTTAAAGGGGGCTCAGGGTCTGGCCATTCGTTCTGGTGAGGGCATGCTGATCGCGGAAACTTCCCGGCAGTTCAGCCAGTATGTGCTTGATGTTTTCGAGCGACCCGAGCTGCGACAGGCTCTCAGTCTGGCAGGTAGAGTTTCGGTTAGAGCTTATGATTGGAAGAAGATTGGACCACAATTCAATCAATTGATTTTCAACCTTGTTCATAATACCGAGAATGAACCCATCAATCTAAAGCCAGCAAGTTAGCTAGAGCATGGGGATACGATGCCGAGTGTAGTTCTATCTCTTAAAAATTTCCGAATCTGGCGTACCGGCATTTTATTATGGGTACTGGTGGCAGCTGCTATCGGCGGCATGTTTGTAGCCCTAGCAGGCATGCACAGTCCCGAGGGTGTTTACCGATCCGCAGTGATTCCATTCTCGTTACTCGCCGTTTCGGTTTTTGCCCTCTCCCTTGAAAAGGGAACCGACCTGGCGCCAATCCTGATTCTCGTCGCAGCATACTTTCTCCCTTTTACGATACCTACCGGTACCGAAAGTCCAATTGTCGATAGTCTGGTCTTCGTCAGTGCGTTCGTCGGTGTTTGGCTCCTTAGGAAAGTTATCTATCGGGAGGGCCAGTGGTTCCGCCCATCGCCTGTTAATCCGCCGCTATTTGGTTTTGTTATTGTGGTGGTGATCTCGCTTGGCTGGAGTATTGTCTTCCGTGATCCGCATGTCTACGTCTGGAACAGCTTCCTGCTGGTTCAGATTGCTTCAACGATCGTCATGGTGATGTTGCCGCTGGCGATGTTCCTGGTGGCGAATCTGGTTGAATCAATTGCCCAGATGTGGTGGATGGCAGGCCTTACGATTACGGCCGGCATCGCGGGTTTCTTGGTTAACCAATTTGGGGTTCCGCTGCCGGTCAACACAGCCGGCCTCGTCAGCATGTGGATCGTCAGCATATCCATCAGCCTGGCTGTATTTCACCGGCGGTTACACTGGGCCATCCGGATCGGATTGCTCGCCCTTGGAGGATGGTGGATCTACTGGGGTTTTATCGTCAACCTCAATTGGGTCGCGGGATGGCTTCCGGGCTTCGTCGCCATTTGCGTATTGTGTATGCTGCGTTCCTGGAGGGCTTTACTCATCGTTCTCCTGATTCTATTTTTGCTGATTGGACCGAACCAGGAATACTACTTGGGAACATTTCTCCGGCAGGAAACCGAAGAGAGTCTTCTCACCCGCGAGGATGCCTGGAAGGTTAATTGGCAAGTTACCCAAAATCACCTCTTGCTGGGAACGGGTCCAGCCGGTTACACGGTTTACTATATGACGTATTATCCCACCCGTGCCATGGCTACCCATAACAACTATATTGATGTGATTGCACAGACCGGCATTCTCGGACTGGGATTTCTGGCCTGGATGTTCATCGCGATACTGATAGTAGGTATCCGGGTACTCCGCAGGTTAAGACGTTCGGGTGGTTTCGAGGAAAGCATGATTAATGCAGCCCTGGCTGGGTTGGCCGGATCTGTTGTAATCATGATGTTTGGCGACTGGCTCTTCCCTTTTGCCTACACACAAACCATCGCCGGATTCGACTATATCGTTCCCACCTGGCTTTTCCTGGGGATCATCATGGCACTTGACCATATGACGAAGGCAGGTTTTAGCCACAACTTGCACTCAATTGGGACTGCCGCGGGGCAGCAGATCTAAAATACTATGTTAACTATCGGTAAGAGTACTTTACAGATTCCGAAGGTCATGGCCAATGACTGGAAGCGGGCAATAGTCCCAATCGGATTGCTGCTGGTAGGTCTGATCTCAAGATGGATCTTTATGAGCCGCGTCCTCTATCATTGGGATTCGGTGAATTTCGCCTTTTCACTGGATACATTCGATGTTGCGGCAGGCCAACCGCATATCCCTGGTTACATTCTCTATGTATTCTTCATGCGGGGTGTCAATCTATTCTTCAAAGATCCACAGCTGAGCATGGTTATAGTGAGCGTGATCGCAAGCGCGTTTGCCGTGGTACAGCTTTACCGACTAGGGACCCTGATCCTGAACAAACAGGCCGGCTTCCTCGCTGCACTTTTCTTAGCTTCCAGCCCTCTCTTCTGGTTTTACGGTGAGATAGCGCTCCCTCATGCGCTCGATGCGTTGATGATCCTGATCTCGATAGAGATCCTCTTCCGTCTGGACCAGGGGAATACGAGCCTCGCCATCTTCGCCGCAGTCTGGCTGGGCATTGTCGGTGGTTTTCGTCCGCAGACGGAAGTCTTTATGATGCCTTTGGCTATCTTCGCTGGTCGCAAACTGGGTTGGAAGCGGCTTCTTTCCCTGACCGGTATCCTAATCATCACCAATCTGACATGGTTCATCCCTCTTCTGATCTCTGCAGGTGGATTGCTGGCGTATTGGCATGTCTTCCAATCCTTCTACCTTTCTTTCAACACCGCAACGTCAGTCGTCAGCGGTGGAGGATTGAACGGGATTATCCGTAACCTCAGAAAGCTGATCGAGTACACACTTTACGGTGTTGGTTTTACGGGTTTGCTGCTCATTCCGGCGTTCTTAAAACAGGTCCGTCATCTTCTCGACCGAAAGCAAGTGGAACTTGATCCGCGCTGGTCGTTCCTCTTGCTTTGGATCACTCCAAGCTTGATCTACTACACCTTCATTCATATGGGCCAGCAGGGTCTGGTCTTCGTCTTTCTTCCGGCGCTACTGCTGATTACTGCATGGGGGTATGTGAGCCTTGGTATTTCACGCGCCGCTGTGCGCCTGACGATCGCAGGAGGCCTTGTCCTGGCAAACAGCCTGCTTTTTATCCTCGCACCGTCCTACCCATTGGGAACCGACCAGGTCAAACTACTGACGGCCGATACGATCAAGGAGCATGATCAAACTTATCTTGAGCGGATCATGATTGTGGAGAACCACTTTGATCCCCAGCACACGATCTTGATTGCGGCGGAGTGGCGTTTCCTTCAGTACTATCTGCCGCAGTATTCCTATTTGCCATACGAGCTCAATGCGCGTGGGGAAGCTTCCGCCGGGCAACCAACGACAACCGAATCGCAGGCAATATCCTGTCCGGCGGCTATCAATACCCAGTCAGGCCAGATTGCCTGCCAGGTTGTCATCTTTGACGGAGCATTAACGCCTTGGATCCTCGCCTCGGCACGCATTAAAACGCTGGAGATGCCATCGGGGAGTGAAATGCTCTTCCTCGACCTGTTCAGCGGAGATGAACTTCACCTTGGCCCCGAGGGCATCAGCGTGATCAGCCCGAGTTCCCACCCTGGATGATCAACGTGACGAAGGTCGATGTAATCATACTCAACTGGAACACGCGCGAACTGGTTGCGAAAGCGCTCCATTCCTTGCCATGGGCAAGCGGCACAATAGAACTCGAAGTGCTGATTGTGGACAACGGTTCAACCGATGGAAGCGTTGAAATGATCCGCTCGAAGTTCCCTTCGGTAAGGGTGTTTGAAAACCGGGAAAACCTCGGTTTCGCGAAGGGTAATAACCTGGCCCTTCAACATTGCAGCGCCGAATTCCTGCTGCTGTTGAACAGCGACGCCGAGCTGAAGCCGGGTGCGTTGGAGGCGATGGTGGCCTTGCTCAAATCAAAGCCGTCTGCAGGCCTCATCGGGGCCAGGATACTCAATCAGGATTGCACACTGCAAGCATCCTTCGTCGATTTCCCTACGCTCTGGAGAGAATTTCTGATCCTGTCTGGGATCGGGCGAGCCATCTTCGGGCGCTGGTATCCAAGCCATGGCCCCAGGCAGAACAGACAGGCGCAGCCTGTTGATTACGTGAGCGGTGCATGTTTGCTGCTGCGGCGGGAGGCTTGCATTGAAACGGGAGGATTTGATGAATCCTTCTTCATGTATGCGGAAGAAGTCGACCTGTGTTACCGCCTCAAGGAAAAAGGATGGCAGGTCTGGTACCAACCTGATGCGGAAGTAATCCATGTCGGAGGAGGGAGCAGCCATTCGATTCCAGTGAAGAGGGAAACCGATTTATATCAGAGCCGGGTTGCTTATTTCAATAAACATTATGGGCGAGATTCGGCGATTATTTTGGCCTATATGATTATCGTTCTCTCTTCGATCAAGTTCGTGATTCATTCAGTGCTCAGCCGCGTAAGCAGAGGAAAATACGGCCGGCACATTGTCTCCCCCCGGCGCTTAGCGACTGCCATGCGGGATCTCCTGTGAAGGTACTTCTTCTCACCCAGGTCCTTCCCTATCCCCCTGACAGCGGCCCTCGGGTGAAGACCTATCACGTCCTGCGATACCTGGCAGAGAGGCATGAGGTTACATTAGTCTCCTTTGTACGGGGCGACGTAACCGAGGCGGCTGAACACCTAGGGCATTACTGCAAGGATGTCTTAACGGTACCGATAAGGCGGACGGCCGCTCAGGACTTGCGTGCTTTGATCAAGAGTATGCTCAGCGGGGATCCGTTCATGATGGTGCGAGACCGGCGCCGGGAAATGCTGCAGGTGCTTTCGGAAGTCAGCTCCAGACACGATTTTGACATCGTCCATGCAGATCAAATCAACATGGCTCAATATGCCCAACAAATCAGCGGGGCGAAGTCCGTTTTGGATGCGCATAACGCACTCTGGCTGGTCTATCGACGACTGTCGCAATCGGGCCGGCTTTCAGTCAAACGGCTGCTTTTCGAGCGTGAGTGGCGTTTGCTCAGGGTGTACGAAGGACGCATGGGAGCTGAATTTGACTCGGTACTGGCTGTCAGCGAAGAAGACCGGCATGCTTTGCTCGAAGTTGGAGTGCCAGCCGAGAAGGTTCGTGTGATCCCCATCTCAATTGATACCTCTCAAACCAGAGTGATCGAACGAAACCAGGATGCAAAAAACATCCTGCACCTGGGTACGATGTTCTGGCCCCCTAACAGCGAAGGAGTCAGTTGGTTTCTGGCGCAAATATGGCCGAGAATTCGACGTGAGAATCCAGGAGTGGTTTTCGATATCGTCGGTTCTCTGCCTCCCCGTAATCTTCAGATTCAAGCAAAACAAGATCCTTTCATAAACCTCACCGGATATGTGGCCGATCCAACTGCATTCCTTCGTCGGGCAGCCGTGATGGTCGTGCCGCTGCGCGCAGGTGGTGGAATGCGCGTGAAAATCCTGCATGCCCTGGCACAGGGGATCCCCGTCGTCACCACGAGCATCGGCTGCGAGGGGATCTGTGCCGAAAATGGAATCCACTTGCTGGTTGCCGATTCTCCTGCTTACTTCGCAGAGGCGACAACCCGCCTGCTCAAGGACCGTGAGCTGGCGAATCGACTTGCATCCAACGGCCGGACGCTGGTCGAGAATCGCTATGATTACCGGCATGCACTGGCTCAGTTGGACAACCTCTATGCCGCTCTCGCAACGAATGGACGAGAGCACGACGAGATGCGATGAAACAGCTTCCCAGAAACACCAAGCTTAATAGCCTTTTTATCTTTTTGATTGTGTTTCTTTCGATCGCTTACACTTTCCCGCGCTGGGCTGATCCTAACCAGGACTCACGCCTCGATATGGTTTTTGCCGTTGTAGAGGATGGGACTTTTCAGATCGATCGCTTTGTATGGAACACCGTGGATTACGCCAAAGTTGGTAGTCATTACTACAGTGATAAAGCTCCCGGGATAGCCTTCCTGGGCATCCCGATTTACGCCGTCGTAAAACAGCTGTTCGACCTGCCTGTCATGGAATCTTTCACAAACTGGCTGGCGCAAAGCTCTTCCTTCAAGTCAACCTTGCGGGAAGAAGGGAGCGGGGTTTCGCTCGGGAAAGTCCGCTTTGCGCTCATGCAGATCATACTGGTCGTGATTCTATCTGCACTCCCCACGTCACTGCTTGCGGTTGCATTGTTCAACTACCTACGGCGCTTCAGCGATTCGGTACCAAGCCGTGCTGTGGTCGCGCTTTCCTATGGTTTACTGACTCCGGCTTGGGTTTATGGCGATGCGCTCTATGGTCATCAACTGAGTGCGTTTCTGATCTTCATCGGTTTCGTTGGGATAACCGATGGATGGGGTGACGCGAGCAAGGGCCGTTCTTTCCTGCTGGGCCTGCTGCTCGGGTATAGCATCCTGACGGAGTATCCCTCCGTGCTTGCGGTCGTAGCACTCGGCTTATATGCTGCAATCCGGCTGACCTCTCGTAGAGGTTACGCTATGCTGCTTTTTTTCGTCCTGGGCGGCATCCTGCCCGGCATTGGCTTAATGGCCTATAACAAGAGCGTCTTTGGCGGTCCATTCGATCTAGGATATGCCTATTCCGCACTATGGCAGGTCCAGCACCAGACGGGCTTCATGAGCTTGCGCGGATTGAGTATTCAGGCACTTTGGGGAATTCTCTTTAGCAACTTCCGGGGGCTTTTCATCCTCTCCCCCTGGCTTCTCGCTAGCGTGGCTGGATTCGTCATCTGGTGGCGCAGGCGGATTGCAAGGCCAGCTTTCTGGATTTCCTTGGCTATCTGCGGGTCATTTCTGGTCTTCAATGCCAGCTCGGTGATGTGGTGGGGCGGTTTTGCCGTCGGGCCTCGGTATCTCCTCCCGGCACTACCATTCCTGGCCGTTCCAACCATCTTTACACTCTCGCGGTTCGAGAAAGCGACCTGGTTTAGAATCACCTTTGCTCTTAGCCTGCTCTGGTCATTAGTCGCCACCTGGGGCCTAGCTCTGGCAGGACAGGCTTACCCCTCCGATACAATCCAAAATCCTTTCATCGACTACGCACTACCGGCTTGGAGACAGGGGGATGTTGCCCGCAACCTTGGACATCTCATGAGCCTTACCGGGGCGTTAAGCCTGGTGCCGCTCGGTATCTTGTGCATGCTCCTGATGGCTGGCTGGCTACGATGGCTCAGGAGAGGTGGAAATAAACCTTTGGATGGAGTTCGAGCCAAGGATCGTACGCTCGTATCTGATGGGACAGCTTAGCACAATGACCGCGACGAAAACTACGCATCGATCTTCAACGATCGATCCATCGCCGAAGATTGCTATGTATGAATGGCGGTTTGTCTTACTAATGATCGTCATCGTCCTGGTTCTCACAGCCATTCCATATCTTTACGCCTATCTCTCAGAGCCAGAAGGGCAGCAATTTATGGGCATCATGCTCGACGTGCCCGATCATGCACAATATTTTTCCTGGATGCGCGAGCTCTCGTCTGCTTTTCTCGCATCTAATAAGATGACAGCTGAACCCAATCAGCCTGTCTTTTTCAATCTACTGTGGTGGGGATTAGGTCACTTGCAGCGCTGGTTTGGGCTGAGTTTGGGCCTTACCTTTCAGCTTCTTCGCAATATTTCCGGTGCGCTTTTCCTGGCAGCAGGTTATCTGGTGATATCGCGCTTCCTGCAAGAGCTATGGCAGCGCAGGACTGCATTTTTAATCCTGTGCTTCGGTTCGGGTTTTGGCTGGATGCTTGTCCTGCTAAAGTACACGGTTACTAACGGCGTGCTGTTATTTCCCCTTGATGTCTTCATTGCAGAAGGCAACACCTTTCTCGGCATTCTCGCATATCCACATTTCATCGCAGCCGCTCTCTACACCCTTGTCTTCGTCCTTTTCTTAGAAGGCATCGAGAGGGAACAGATCCGCTATGCCATCATCGGCGGCTTGTTGGCGCAATTTCTCGGTTGGCAGCATGCCTACGATCTGGTGCTAGTATACGGGGTCTTGCTCGGTTTCGTCGCCGTTAAAGCTATCCAGACCCGGGCTCTACCGCGTTTCCCGATTAAATCGTCAGTCGTCATCGGTGTACTCTCGATCTGGCCAGCGCTTTATTCGTTCCTGCTGACATCACTTGACCCTTTATGGAGGGATGTCCTTGGTCAATTCGAAAATGCCGGTGTCTTCACGCCCAACTTGCTCCACCTGCCGATACTCATGGGCCCGGCTTTTTTGCTGGCGATCGCGGGTTTTCTGGCGAAAAAGCCCCTGCAGTTGAGCTCAAAATCGAACACCGAGATCCTGCTGCTCACATGGTTCGCTGCGAACTCCCTATTGATTTACATTCCAACGGATTTTCGTGTGCATCTGCTAAATGGCTGGCAGATTCCGATCTCAATCCTGGCCACGGTCTTTGTGTTCCAGCATCTTATCCCATACCTAGAACAATCTGGCAGATTGGCGCGAATTACGAGACCCCTTCAGCAGCCGGTGGCAACCGGCATACTGGTGCTTCTACTTGTTGCGCCAACCAATATCTACCTTTGGGCATGGCGTTTTGTCGATCTCAGCCGTCATGACTACCCGTTCTACCTGCACACCGAGGAAGTCGACGCTCTGCATTGGCTCGAAGAACACGCAACCGGGGATGACGTGGTTCTCAGCAGCCTGTCGATTGGGCAGTTTATCCCCGGCTGGACAGGGGCTAGAGCGTATGTAGCCCACTGGGCGCAGACGATTGACTTCTTCACAAAGCAAGAAAATGTCGATGCTTTCTTTAACGAAGACACTTCTTCTGCAGAGCGTAATTTCATTCTCGGTGCAAGCAATGTGGATTTCATTTTCCATGGCCCGGCCGAGATGGAGCTCGGAGATTTTTCTCCACAAGATGATGACTCCTTCGTAAAGGTATTTTCAGAAGGTGATGTAGCAATTTTCCACGTGGCCAAGTAGATCCCCTGCCTGCTTCTCCATAACGCGAGCATTGGAGTGGGTATCTGAAGTGCAGGGATAACGCTCCAGACGAATGAATGATCGAATGCATTTAAACTCCTATTCAATATCAAGTGTAGGTACTGACAGAATGGATCCTAAACAAAGTGCCCAGATGATTCAAGCAGATAGATATCGGAGAGAGAGCGGTTTTCTTCGATCTCTTATCATCACATGTATTCTTGCTGCCCTGTTAGTGCTGCCTTCCACTTCAAGGGCACAGGATCAGTCATGGACGGCACCACTGCGGTTATCCCAAATTGGGGATTCTTGGTTTCCGAATATCGCAAGTGACGAATTTGGACGCGTTTTCGTTACGTGGTCAGGCTCAGTAACAAAGGCTGGTGGAGGTGTATACGATGTTGTTATGCTTCGTGAACGGGGAGTGTCGTCTGCTTGGGAAGAACCGATTGACATTGCTGCGCTTCGGGTTATCAACGGCGAAGCCTATGCTACCAGGCCTGTGCTCCTGATCGATCAGAAAGATACCTTTCATATGATCTATCGCAATTCATTAGGAATTCACTACATGCAGACAGATGAACTTGAACCAACTTTGATTAATGCCTGGGAAAAGCCATATACACTTGCACCCTTTGGCTACTTCTCGAATATCGTTGAAGATAGCACAGGAAAATTACATATTATCTATACAACGAATGTGCCAACTGCGGAATGTCTGGTCTGTTTCCACATTTTCTATCGATCACAGGACGATCAAGGTCATACTTGGTCAACCTCTAAGGATATATCGCTCCTACCTACAGGTGCTGCAAAACCGGCAATGATCCTTGATGAAGAGGATCGATTGCACGTCACATGGGAGGCAGGCGAGGGGGGCGATCTCGGGCAGTTAAACCAAACCTCAAGCATCTATTACTCGCAGTTTGATCCTGCCACACAGCGCTGGGCAGAACCCCTCCAGATATCGGAGGCCGGGATCGATTCTCGCAACGTTTCGATAGCCCAATCCGGGAATGATGACCTGATCATCGCCTACCTCTCTGTGGCTGATAGTGGCATCTACTTCCGGCGTTCCTCTGATCATGGATCTACCTGGTCGCAACAAGTGCGGATTGAAGGCCTGCGGGGAACCTACCTAACAGCATTGGACCGGATCGATATGGCGACAGATTCGGCCGGGGATGTTCATCTCGTTACTGTTGGGCGTTTGGATGGTCAGCCCGAAGTAGATGGGGATCTAGAAACGCGTGCAGTACTCCACACGAGCTGGGATGGATCCTCCTGGTCTCTCCCTGAATCCATTGCACTTTATGCGGGTGATGTGCCTGAGTGGCCAGGGATCGCTGTGAGCGAGGGGAATGTGCTGCATGTGGTCTGGTTCGTACGCGATTATGAACATATCTGGCAAGGCGGCGCAGGAAAATATACCGTGTGGTATTCCACGGAAGTAACAGATGCCCCTCACCTATCACCTCAACCCATAACGACAAATAAACCCACATCGGCAGCTGAATCACAGGCGGTTTCTATTGGCGAGGACGACGAAGTTTCGACTAGCTTAGAGGGAACTCCGGCGCAACTCCCCGGGAATCTCGAGCAGGTCGAAGGCGGGTTGGTGCAGGAAACGGATTTCGTCGCCATGCTGGTCAAAAGCCTGCTGCCGGTTGTTGTGCTCGTTTCCGCGGCCATCGGCTACATGGTCTTCCGCAGGAAGTAACTTATTCTTTACGTTATTGAACTGACAAGATCCAATTCCCTTTAAAGACAACTCAACTAGCTTGTTGTTCCCGGATTTCTATGCTTTCCGCCACCGCCCGTGTACTTTGGCTGTAACTTGGTTGACATGCGTATCCTTTTCGTTCTGCCCTACATCCCCAACCTTATTCGGGTCCGGAGCTTCAATTTTATCCGGGCGCTTGCGGCACGCGGGCATTCCGTTTCCCTTTTTGGCGTCGATGATGGAAGCGCTGACGAAGATGATCTTTCAGCTGCCGCTGAAATTTGCGACCGGATCGAAACGGTGCCGCTCACAAAGCAGAGGGCTGGGTGGAATATGCTCACTGCTGTTCCTTCGAGCCTGCCTCTTCAAGCTGCATATGCATGGCATCCAAAGGCGGTTTCGTCCCCTCGCCCGGGGAGCATACTTGCCGATCTTGGGAAATTCGACCTGATTCATGTCGAACATATGCGGGCTTCCCGCTATGGACTGGCAATGAAGGCTATGCTCTTCGGTCAAGGACACTTCATCCCCGTTGTGTACGACAGTGTTGATTGCCTGAGCGTTCTCTTCAGGTTGACAGCAAGGCATGCACTTCACCCACTTAACCGCCTGGTTGCGTTGTTTGAAATCAAACGTAATGAAAGGTATGAGTCATTTCTGTTAGGACAATATGACCGGGTGCTCGTGACCTCCAACGCTGAGCGTTCCGCGTTTATCTCTCTGAGAGATGGAAAAGATATCGCAGCTGAAATTTCGGTTGTGCCCAACGGAGTTGATCTGGATTACTTCCGCCCCGACCTCCAGCCGACGAAGGACGCGGATACGATCATAATGACCGGCAAGATGAGCTATCACGCCAATATCGCGATGTGCCGTTATTTTATCGAGGAAATCCTTCCACAAATCTGGCGCTCCAGGCCTGACGTAAGGCTGCTGGTCGTGGGCAAGGATCCACCTGTAAGCTTGCGTGCCTACGCTCAAGATGATCGTATTCGAGTTACAGGTATGGTTCCCGATTTGCGGCCATATTTTCAGCAAGCATCGGCAGCGGTCGCACCTCTTGTGTATGGGACGGGAATCCAAAATAAAGTTCTTGAAGCCATGGCTAGTGGCCTTCCGGTTGTTGCCACATCTCAAGCCGCCGCAGCGCTGGGTGTTCAGAATGGCAGAGAGTTGTTCATCGCTGATCAGCCTTCTGAGTTTGCCGAACGTGTGATCGAATTACTCGCCGACCCCGACCTGCGGATGCATTTTAGCGCGACCGGCCGCGAATTTGTTGAACGTCATCACGATTGGAATCGGGTTGCAAGCCAGCTCGAGGAGATATACTTCGATGTCATCAACGACCAACGAATCTGATCGCTGGATCTCCACTACGGAAATCCCACAACCGCTATCAAAACCTGCCAAAGTAGAACGCTGGCAGTGGCCGGCCTACTTAGGCGCACTCCTCCTGATCGACATCGCTATGACTGGGACGGCATTCCGCTTTGCATATTGGATTCGATTCGAAGCAGGTCTATCGATCTTCAAGCTTGAGGTTGAGCCATCCTTCGACTATTACACCCGGTTGGTTATTTTGATGATCCCGGTCTGGCTGTTCATCTTCGGAGTGGTTGGCCTGTACCAGCGTCACAACCTTCTCGGTGGGACGAAGGAATACGATCTGTTCTTCCGGGCGACGACATTTGGGATGCTGCTGGTGATTGTTGCTGGGTTTATGGGACCCAGCCTACTCATTGCCCGTGGTTGGCTCCTTCTGGCCTGGATCCTCACTTCATTTCTCGGGATTTTTGGACGTTTCTCATTGCGTCACATTGCCTATAGGTTCCGGCAGTATGGCTTTTTCCTCACGCCTGCGCTCATCGTTGGGGCAAACCGCGAGGCACAATCACTAGCCAGCCAATTGATGAGTTGGACGAAGTCCGGGCTTCAAATCCGGGCTGTCCTCTACAATCAGGAAGCCCCAGAGGCGAGTGCGTTTCCGCGAGAGGCTGTTATCTGCTCTCTCGATAAAATGGACGAGACCATCGAGCGATACGGTATTCGTGAAATCATTATTGCCACGAGCGCGCTCACGCGCGAGGAAATGCTTTCAATCTTCCGACGCTTTGGCTTTTCAACCAACATCAATTTGCGCCTATCGTCTGGCCTCTTTGAGATCATCACAACTGGGCTGCAGGTCAAGGAGCTGGCCTACGTCCCTCTCGTGAGCGTCGATAAAGTCCGTTTGAAGGGGATCGAGTTCATTCTGAAACAGAGTATGGATTATGTGCTGGCTTTTCTGGCTTTGATCGTGCTCTCCCCGGCCTTGCTCATTATCGCGATTTTGATCAAGTTCGATTCTCAGGGGCCAGTCATCCACCGCAGGCGGGTTATGGGTTTGAACAGCACCCAATTTGATGCTTTTAAATTCCGGACGATGTTCACCGATGGGGATCGAGTCCTGGAGCGTTTCCCTGAACTTCAGAAGCAATTGGCGGAGGCGCACAAACTTCAGGATGACCCTCGAATTACACGGGTGGGGAGGATACTCAGGAAGCTAAGCCTGGATGAGTTGCCTCAGTTTCTAAACGTGCTCCGAGGAGAGATGTCATTGGTAGGTCCGAGAATGATCTCGCCAGAGGAAATGGCCAAGTACGATCAATGGGGTCTCAACCTGCTTACGGTCAAACCCGGCATTACAGGGCTCTGGCAGGTGAGCGGCCGTTCGGATGTCAGCTATCGCGAGCGGGTAAACATGGATATGTATTACATCCGCAATTGGAATATATGGTTCGACATTTACCTGTTGTTTCAGACAATCCCTACGGTTTTAAGAGGCAAGGGAGCCTACTAAGGGCTGAACCCTTGGATTCAACCCAATCCCAGGAGGTACTGCGATGAAAGTACTAGTAACAGGCGGAGCAGGTTTCATAGGATCTCACGTAACGGCTTCGTATCTGGATCTCGGCCATGAGGTAATCGTGGTCGATAACCTATCGACGGGCCACGTATCCAACCTTGATCCACGTGCGAAGTTTTATCAAATAGATATCCGTGACCCGGGCTTGGCGGAGGTTTTCCGCCGTGAACAGCCACAGGTCGTCAATCATCATGCTGCGCAAATGAACGTCCGGCGGAGTGTCTCCGATCCAATCTACGATGCCCAGGTGAATATCGTTGGCTCACTTCAGCTTATCGAGTGCGCAAAGGCTTATGGCGTTGTCCGGTTTATTTACATCTCAACCGGGGGCGCCGTGTACGGCGAACCCGAATACCTGCCGTGTGACGAAAACCACCCGATCAACCCCATCTGCCAGTACGGTGCGAGCAAGCATACTGTCGAACACTATCTATACATGTATCACGAGAACTATGGGCTGGCCTCGATTGTGCTGCGCTACCCAAATGTATATGGCCCGAGGCAGGATCCCCATGGAGAGGCCGGGGTCGTGGCGATCTTTACCGGGCAGATGCTGGCTGGTGATCCAATCACGATAAACGGAGATGGTGAACAAACTCGCGATTACGTCTATGTTGGCGATTGTGCGCGAGCGAATGTGATGGCTCTGGATACCTCGATCGAGCATGACATTATCAACCTCGGTTCAAGCCGGGGGACATCTGTGAATGAGATCTTTGGCCATTTGAGCAAGCTCACAGATTTCCATGGTACTGCCCACAACGGCCCAGCCAAAGTTGGGGAGACTCGCCATATCTATCTTGATGCCACACGAGCGCTTAAGCGGTTGGGTTGGCAACCGGAAGTCTCGCTGGAGGAAGGGTTAGCGAGGACAGTTGAATATTTCCGGGAAACTGAGACTCTTCGCTCGGTATCCGTTCACCCAACGTTGGAGGCCGTGGCGGCCTTGGACATCGAGTTCGAAGATTCGGATGTCATGAAGGGGGATCGGAACGGGAAGAAAAGGAAGCCCGACACATGGACGGAAAGGCAAGTGCCACGAACTGAGAACGAGATCAGTACACGGATCCGATGGATCGAGAAAGCCCTTTCTGGACATTCACTTCACACCATTCCACTAGCCGAGATACTTAAAGCCACGATCGAAAGCACCGGTGGCAAGAGCGGAAGCATTTTGATCCTGGATGACGAAGGGAAGCTCTCAAACGCCGTTATTTCCTTCAATGACGACATCATCGAATCGAAATCCAATGGCCTCGAGGTCACCCTTCAAAAGGGGCTTGCCGGTTGGGTTCATCGAAAAAACCATGCTGCACTTGTCCAAGATACGTCCTCAGATCCACGCTGGCACCGAACGTCCTGGGAACAATCAGCAGATACTGCCAGATCGGCAATTAGCGTGCCGCTGATCGAAGACCAGCAGGTACGGGGGATCTTGACGATAACCCATCCTCAGAGAGGCAACTTCACGAAGGACGACCTTGCCCTACTTCTTACTGCATCAACCTTACTTACAATCAACAACGAACATCCAGTTGCGAAGTAAATCCCACCCCTGCTAGGCCCATCTTAGAACCAAGCCCTGAATATCTTTTAGAAAAAAGATTCCTGCTGATAACGGAGGGACGATCATGATCATCGTTCAGACACCATTACGAGTTAGCTTCTTCGGCGGGGGGACAGACATCCCCTCTTATTATCTCCATGAAGGCGGATGTGTGCTTTCGTCGGCAATCGATAAGTATATTTTCGTAAGTATCAAGACACGGTTCGACGACAAGATTCGCGTGGGTTATACAGAGACCGAACTTGTCGACCATGTGGATGAACTGCAGCATGATCTCATTCGCGAGGCGATCCGCATTACCGGTGTCAACCACGGCGTGGAAATCACAACGATGGGAGATATCCCTTCTGCAGGATCCGGCCTGGGATCTTCGAGTACGGTTACTGTAGGAACGCTGCAGGCATTGTATGCATTTCAGGGCGAGCATGTTACCGCCGAGCGTTTGGCGCGTGAGGCATGCCAAATCGAAATTGACATTCTTGGAAAACCGATTGGTGTGCAGGATCAAATGATTGCTGCGTACGGCGGGCTATGTTTCATGGAGTTCCAACAGGACGGTCGGGTCGTGATCGAGAAATTGACCCTTTCGAGAGATGTAAAACGCGAGCTGGCCTCCAACTTGATGCTTTTTTACACAGGCATCACACGGCAGGCGGATTCCATCCTGCACGAACAAAAGGTCAACATCCAGCAACGATTAGGGATCCTGGCGGAACTAAAGCAGTTAGCGAGATTCGCGCGAGATGAACTCCGGGCAGGTAATGTGGATGAACTGGGGCATATGCTGCATTACAGCTGGACTCTGAAAAAACGTCTCGCAAGCGGTATTTCAACCGGAGAAATCGATGAGATGTATACAAGGGCAAGAAGGGCGGGCGCGCTAGGGGGGAAGATCACGGGTGCTGGCGGAGGTGGGTTCCTGCTGCTGTACTGCACAAGGGAGCATCAAGCGTCCGTGCGAAAGGCTTTGAAATCATTTCGCGAGTTACCCTTCAAGCTAGAACGCGATGGAGCAAAGACAATCTTCAATTACCCGAGGAGTGAAAACGGAACCGAAGAATTCGGAAATCGTGTCCATCAGGCAATTACCATCGATCCTCAGTTGTCGGAGGAGAAAGGAATACAACCTGTGATGAGCAAGAATGGAGAGCAAAATTCCGAGTCGAGTTCACTTCTTCAACAGTATATACAAGACCTTGGCCACACGGTGAGCGAATTACCGCTGGAGAAGATCCAAGCTGCAGTGGAAGTTTTGCATTCGAAACGGATGAGCGGTCATCGTTTCTTTATTATGGGCAACGGTGGAAGCTCATCGACTGCATCGCACTTTGTCTGTGATTTGAACAAGAATACCCGCCTAAAGGGGCAACCGGATTTCAAGGCATTCAGCCTGACGGATAATATGCCAGTGTTCTCGGCATACGCGAACGACGAAGGCTATGAGAATGTTTTCGCGCGCCAGCTGGAGAACGACCTCGCACCAGGTGACGTTGTAATTGCAATCTCGGCCAGCGGTAATTCAGAGAACGTCTTACGCGGAATTGAACACGCACGTAAGGTCGGGGCATTCACGATTGGTTTTACAGGCTTCGACGGCGGTCAGCTGGGCAGTTTGGTCGACCTTCATATTAATATTTCCAATAATACGATTGAGCAGGTGGAAGACCTTCATTTGGTGCTTGAGCATATGATGATTCTTACCCTTAAGCAAAGGATCAAATCAACCGCATCGAGTCTGATCGAGAGCGAACGACCTTCCCCTGTCCCATATAAGGCCACTCAGAAGGAGGCCTCAGTCATTGTTCAGACGGGCGAGGGCAATACTGATGAAGGAAACTTGCCTTCACGGGGAGAGTGGATTTACAACCTCAATCGGTCTTTGTTGAGGAAGGAGACCGATGAAGTGTTGCTGGAACAAATTCTAACCAGCACATTTAATCTACTAAAGGCTGATAGCGGTAGCTTGCTCCGCTACGATCATAACGGGAAACTGACCGGAGGGTATACAGTATATGCCGGTAAAATGGTCCGCAGGAATGCAGACGAGGTGTCCACGATCGGCCGGCGAGGCTTGGCAAAGTGGGTTTTCGATAATCATGTCCCAACGCTGATCGAAAACACCCGGGAAGATTCACGCTGGATTCTCGGGCAGGGGGATGCCGCTTCACGCTCAGCAGTTTCCGTTCCACTGGTCATCGAAGGTGAAACAGTTGGTGTGCTTTCCCTTGCCCGGTTCCGAGAAAAAGGGTACACCGATAGCCACCTGGCTTTTCTGACCGCGATCAGTTACCTTCTCACGAACAGGGCCGATCCCGAAATCGACGCGAATGCCGGGGACATCAAGCTTGACGAATTGCCCAAAGCGAAGTGATCTGGCCGGATCTAGGGTAATCAATAACGCTATTCCTTTCCACATAGGTCCTTTCAGCTTTCTTACCACAATCGTACAGATACGAGCTGCTATCTCAGGCCGTAAATCGGTCACGGCTTCGTGGTAAAGGCTATATGTCAGGGCTGAAAACAAGTAACAACTTACACATCATCTAATTCTCTAGTATATTGGAAGAAGGGTGTTTACCCGATCGGATGGTCTTAAAATGCCGCCATCCACGGAGCTTTCAGCCACGTGGTACATTTATGTATCGTCATTCGGTCAAGCTAGGTTTTTGGATATCTTGCATCTCAGGAATTAAGCCAGCTGGCCTTCGTTACAGTTCCTACCTGAAGGCGCAGACTCTTTCAAAGGCCGTGGATTGGATAATCAATCGAATGAGAATTGCCTACCCGTCTGGACTGGTGTCTTGAATCGTGTGATCCGGCGAATGTCTGGCTTGTTGCTGGTTATTCTGGAACAATATCGTTTTAAACTACAGAGCTGAGAAATCAATGAACAGGGGAACTACATGCTACCAAATCGACTTATCTTACCGTTAAGGAAATGGTGGTGGTTGCTAGCCGCGGCAGGATGTCTTGCTGCCATCACGAGCATTATCTCCTTACGTAATATCCCGCCGACCTATCAGGCGACCGCAACTCTTATTGTAGGCCAGACGCTCAACAACCCCAATCCGGACAGCGGTGAATTCTACCTTGGCCAACAGCTTGCGTCGATCTATGCAACCCTGGCAATGCGGGAACCCATCCGGGATGCCGTCAAGACAGCTCTTGGGTTGAATGCCCTCCCCGATTACGCGGCTAGAGCAGTTCCAAATAACCAGTTGATCGAAATCAGTGTAACCGATACATCTCCCGAACGTGCGCAAATTGTTACGAATGAGATCGCGCGCCAATTGATCCTGCAAAGTCCCTCAAGTTCAGAACAAACGGAACAGGCGCGAGCCGATTTTGTTGCCGGACAACTCGATTTTCTTCAAGGACGGATCGAAGAGATACAGGCGCAGATTGCTGATCTTCAGGTTCAGATGTCGGAGATGGTGAGCGCATCTGATCTGGCCGATGCCCAGGATACACTTGATACATTGCAGACGAGTTTACTGACTTTTCAGACGAATTACGCCTCCATTCTCTCCAGTTCAGGATCTGGAGCAGCGAACATTCTGCGCGTCTTTGAATCCGCACAGTTACCAGTAAACACGACAGGTCCGGGTCGTCCAATCATCATCGCCCTGGCCGCAATTTTAGGGGTTGTTCTGGCGTCAGGTGGAGCCTATCTGGTGGAATTCTTCGACAACCGGCTTAAAACCCCGGAGGAGATATCCACGGCCCTTAATCTTCCAATTGTCGGGTATATCCCGGCCTCGCGTCCCCTTAACAACTTTAAAGTAGGAAGCCAAAGGCATGAACTGCTTAGGACGATATCGCAGGAATCGATCAGTTTCGATCTTCTGGCGACCAATTTAACCTTTCGTTTCGGTGAGACTCCACCCCGTTCCCTGCTTGTAACCAGCTTAAAGCCCGGTTCTGGTAAAACGACGGTCGCATCGTTGCTTGCAATGCAGTTTGCAATGCGTGGCCAAAAGGTCACTCTGGTGGATGCTGACTTTCGTGCTCCTGAGATCCATAACAAATTCTGCTTGGAGCTGCATCCCGGGCTCGGTGATGCGCTTCGAGATTCAATCCCCTTTAAGAATGTCGTTCACTCGACAAGCGCCGACGGTCTGCAGGTGATCACAAGCGGAGCAGTATATGAGGATCATGCTAATTTCTTCAAACCAGAGGCTGTGATTCGTTTGCTAGCCCAGCTCGAGAAGGGAGTAGACCTTATCGTCATCGACTCCCCGCCTGTAATTACCTCAGAGACACTCCTGCTCGCGAGCAAATTGGATGCGGTCTTGCTGATTGTTCGACCGGGAGAAATTGAGTCCCATGCGGCTCGTATCCTGCTCGATCAACTCCTTCAGAGCCAAGGAAAGATCCTTGGTGTCGTTGTCAATAAGCTTCCGGGGTACATGGTCAGTTCCTATGGAATCATTTCTTACATGGGGCACTTCCGCGAGGGGAAGAATCCCGGGGAACAAAACCCCAGGGAGTCCTCGCAGAACGAAGAGGAAGCCGCGAACCACCCCGCTTCCGAGATGATAGAGGATGTCGGGGGCTGATGGAGTAGCCGCAGACTGTTCAGCCCTGATAGGCGAGAAGGAGCGTATCAACCGGATTGCTTTACAATCCTAAAGTCAGGCAGTAATGATCCTTTCTATAATACCAAGCCGACATCTGGGATAGCCCCGACACAACCCCTCCATGCAACACGAAAGCACCGCCAGAACTCACGGCGGTGCTTTTATTTACCGGATTAAGTCAACTCAAGTTCAAGGGGAGTTGTGCAACCGCCTGAGGCAGATTATCAAAAACCGCATAATCGGCAAGCCCGCTCGAGTCCAGCTCAGCCTCCTGAGCAGCACCGCGGCCGGTGCGGACCAGGACAAGCTGGCCAATTCCCGCCGCCTGACCTGCCAGCAGATCGGTCGTGGAATCTCCAATCAGAAAAGATGCTGACAGATCCAAGGAATGTTCAGCAGCAGCTTGAAGGATCATGCCAGGGGCTGGTTTTCGACATTGGCAGTTATCGATCGGTGCATGTGGGCACATATAGACCGAATCCACCCGTCCGCCATGCAGCTCGATATCGTGCACGATGCGGTGATTAATTTCATTCGCGAGCTCCAGCGTCATGAACCCACGGCCGACAGCTGATTGATTGGTGATGATGAAGATGTGGTATGTGCTGTTTGCCAATCGTTGCATGGCAGAAAAAACACCCTGTATAAAAACTACGTCATCCCAGGTGCGGATGTATTCTTCCCGGTTCTCGACAATCACGCCGTCGCGATCGAAGAAGAGGGCTGTATGAAGTGTCATATAATTCCGATCTCGGTACGAACCTTTGCCAGGCGCTGATCGATAGGCCTGCTGGTAATTCTATCAGTTGATCGGGCGATGAACCCGAAACCCGAGAAAGGGTTGAAAGACGGTATCGATATAAATCGAACGGCGGCCTTTGAATCGTTCAAGGCCGCCGTTCAGTTTACCATCAGGTTTTAAACCTATTTACGATGTACCTGTCCAAAGCGTGCGACAGAGGACGATGCGGCAGATGCGCCAATCCCCTTCATTCTTCAAACCTTGAGCACCTGTCATCAGCGCCGCCATAGAGGAGTGTCATCCTTCGGTTTAGAACCGGAACGTGCGCTGCTTGATGAATTTGAAGAATTGATCCGTTGGCCGCGAGTGCGAAGGAAGTGGAGCGTGACTGGCGTTAGAAGCAGCATACCAATCACTCCGGTTCCCACGATCAGGGCAGTCAGTAAACCCGTATTGTCCGCCAGATTTCCGGAGGTCTTCTGCAACCCTAGCACCAGAGTAGACTGCGAGTCTTGATCTTCTTCGATCGCCGATGACGGAGGCCCGACATTTAGGTTTGCCTGATCTTCGACCGCAAGTGCGGTACTGGTTGCAGCAACCGCGGCCTCGATCGGATCGTCAAAAGCAAGCAACGGAATTTTCGTTGATAAATCATCCGTTGGGGTCAGGTTTCCGATAGCGGATGTATCCAGAGTCGCTGTCGGGGGGTGGTTTGTATTTTGTGAATTCCCTTCGGTCGGAGTTGCAGACCCGAGGGCGATCGAATTCGTGGCCGTACTTCCGCTGACGATAGTCCTGGTAGGCGTGGCGGTGCGGGTCGCTGTCGCGGAGCGGGTGGCCGTAGCAGCAACCGAGTTTGTGCTTGTAGGTGCGCTCGTATTCGACGGCTGTAGCGTGTAGGTGCTCGTTCGGGTCGGCGTGGGTTGTGTTGTGTTGGTCACTGTCGGCGTATTGGTAGGAATCGTCTTCGGTTGCGTGGTCGCTGTTGCCGTGGGAGAAGGTGGGGCGGAGGTGAAGGTCGAGGTCGGAGCAGGCGGCGGGGCATTAACCGTAAAGGTACCGGAGGATAAACTGAGCGGAACGGAATTGCCGTTTTGATCGGTCGCTGTGGCGCTGCCCAACGAGAGGCTTGAGGATCCTGACGCCGCACCTGAGTTGACGCTGAATGTGACGTTGGCAACCCCGCCATTCGATATCGAGGTCTGGTTTAGGCCGAAGATGATGACGCGAATGCGGCCTGTCGATGGCGATGACCAAGAGAGCGTCTTCCCGGCTGAGGAAGCCGAAGATCCAATGTTAATATTCTGGACCGTCAAGCGGCTGGCGTCGAAGGTGAGGTCGAAGTTCAATCCCGTAACTCCTATCCCATCGTCAGAGTGGATCGAGACGGGGATGTTGATGCCTGCATCGCCGGCCATTCCAGAAGAGCTCCCGACCGACAGGCTCGCACCACCACCTTGCGCTTGAGCCGAGGGCACGAACAATAGCAGAACAAACACGACGGACATGATTTTAAGTATTGGCTTGATAACCATAGTACTCTCCATCCTCGGCATAGAGAACGCTCCATATTCGCTTGAAGTAAGGAATCAGCCCAGTAGGATGATGTTCGAGATCGTCTGGACGTCAATGACGTTGATGCTGCCATCCCCATTGACATCAGCCCGTGAAACCAGCTCCGGATTCGTTTCAACGCCCAGGAAGATGTTGATCCAAAGCTGGATATCGCGGATGTCAACCACGTCATCGACGTTCAAATCACCCTGCATGGCACCTGAAGCCGTAGGTGAAGGTTGTGAGTTGGTTGGCGTGCTGCTGGGGCCAGGCGTAGGCGTACCTGATGTTGCCGTGGGACTGCTGGAAGCAGTCGTCGGAGTGGTGGAACTGACCGTGGTCGCGGTGGAAGTGGCTACAAAAGGTGTTGCGGTTGCAGTCGATGGAAGTGTGGTAGGTGTAGCGCTGGGGAGTGCGGTTGCGGTGGGAGTGATTGTCAAGGTCGCGGTAGGCGTGGGTAATGCCGGTGTGGCGGTGCTGACCGGGGTGGGTGTGGCACTGTTACCACTGAGACGGTTGATCTTAACCGCGATATCACTGCTCAGCGGCGAGTGAAGATCCAATGCTAATGTACCACCGCTCGCGTCGACAGTCTCCGTTAGAACAATCGGATTGGAACTGGCGTACGTATCCCACCATTCAATTTGATAGGTCCCATCCGGAACAGCTACAATGGATACCTGTCCATTGACGGCCGGGATCGATTGCCCATCGACAATCCGTTTCCAGGTATGCTGTGAGTTTTGAATCCAGAGATGCATGTTGCCGTTACTGTCATCGCGTTGTCCCCATGCCCTCAGGTTTGGATTGGATGTCTCAACCTCGGCGCGAACATAGTGGCCGTTGTTAAGTGGGATGTCAGCCAAAAAATTCTGATAGGTCAGGAAGTGCTTATAGAAAGCGGGTTTGATCGTTTCTGAAGCCCACCAGTACAGATCGTACATTCCTCCTGCGTTGATTTGCCCCCACACAGCGTTATGGAGCCAGATTCCCTGCGTATCTTGTGTCAGCTCCGGATTCCATTCCTGTTCGTCCGGAGTATCTAGACCAGTCTCGCCCCGCACCAGTGGCATGCGGGCTCCCACTGGGCTCTCGCCGCCGAACACTTCGCTATAGGCAGCTGTATACCAGGCGGCATCGTAATCCATCCGGTCCGTGATGAACTCCCCGATTACCTGAACCACCTCGCCATTGGGATTGACGATCTCGACATGATCGATCCAGGCGTCTCCGCCCGTCCCGTTGCTGTTCTCGATGCGTATCATCAAGCTGTGGGGATTGTTATCGATGAGGATAAGGCGGAATGATGCATCCACCTGATTTCCATCCCGGTCTCTATCACTGCTGAACTGGGTCCAGGTATACGTACCAGCGGGCGAGGTACAGATAAAATCCTTGCCTTCCTGATTGGGTGGAACAACCCCTTCATGACCTCCGTAGTAATTCCCACCATCAACTTGCCAGCGCACCCGCTGCATGCCGCCGGTGGTGCTATACGGGCAATTTGTAGTGAAGTTATCGGCTGACATCCAGTAACGGATGATCCATTCTCCCGCTCCCTGGATGACCATGCCGCGCGGTGCGATATCCTGGTCGCCATTATCCGTACCAGCAAAGTGTGCGGAAGCCTCCCCGGAATAGACATTTGCCGGCCAGGTTTCGAGCCGGGCAGAGCTTAGGAAGCTGGCCGTCGTTCCCCATCCGGTTGAGATATAGGCATGCAGGTCTGCATAATCAATTGCGGCATACGAAGGATTCGACCAGAACTCGATGTTCGGGAAGGAGTGCCAGAACGAGGTTGTGACCATATGGCGCGAGGGGTCATGTGCGTCGAAGAAGGATGCCATCGCATTCGCTGCCTGGTAGTGATTCCCATCGTACGGATCACCCTCATTGATGTATTCAAAGGAGTGAATTGCAGGGCTGTAACCCCAGCGTCCAATCAGGTAGCGCCACCAGGCTTCCTCCAGCCAGCGCACCTTCGTCCCGCTCTGGGCGTAAAAGTTGTCGTTGCTCCCACTGGATGTCATCTGGCCGTTTGCCGCGATGTGATTCCGAATCCATTCATTCTTCTCGTCGATTACCAGTTTGAGATACACACCATGTTTTTCTGCTGATTCGATGAATAGATCCCACTGGGCGGAGCTCATTGGATCGAAGTACATATGGCTGTTTGCATTCGGTTCACGTAGGATGTTGACCTGTGCCGGATCGCCCTCACGCCATACCCGCACCTCATCGATGTAAACCACACCGCCGGTGGCGTTCTCTCGCGCCAGGTAGAGGTAATCGAGCCATGCCTGATTCGATCCGGTGTGATAACTACCTTCTACCGTGATCCAACCATCGCTCGAACCATTTACATGTGAGGTGATGATTGTTCCGTTTCCGCCTTTATCGCAGTCCGTGCCCAACCATTGGGCTTGCTTAATTGTGAAACCATAGGCTCCAGAAGTCGCAGGGCCTGTCACGCCGTCCACCTTGATGCGCGCCCAAACATGGTAGTCCGTGCTGGAGGCAACCGGGATTCCGCCCTGCCAGAAATCGCTAAAATAACAGGGGTTTGAATTATCTATCCGAAGCGAAACATCGGAACCGTTATAGGTTTCATTCGTATCGAACAGAACGCCTGGCAGGTAGTTATCATTCGGCAGATGGTGTGAAGCCCAAGAGGACCATTGCGAACCGTTGATGCCGTCTCCGCTTAACCAAACCCGCAGGAAATTGATTCCGTTTTCTTCGTAGGCCTGCATCCTGTTCTCGACATCGGCGCTCTGTTCAAAACCATCGTTGAAGCCGACACCAGAGAATAGCCGCCCATCGTCGAACTCGAAGTAGCGCGAATCGGTTGGTGAAACGTTAAGGAAACCTCGGCTGAGGTAAGGATTGGGGTTGCTGGCGGTGACTGTGAAGGGAATACCAGCCTCACTCTGCAGCGGGTAATACGTCACGCCTTCGGCGTCTCGAACACGGATGCGGAACTGCCAATTACCGGCGGTTTGTGGCGTAAATCTCACCGAGAAGTAAGGTGCGCCAGAGGGGATGAAATGGTCCCGGCCGCCGATTACATCATGCTGGTAGGGTTGATCGTAGAACGCAGGCTGCGTAATCGTGGTCGTCCAACCATCGCGTGTGAACAGGCCATCGACTGTGACGCCAATTTCGGAGGCCAGCCCGGCTGGTGGGTTATCATCGTAGGGTAGATACAGGTCAGTGGCCGGGGTATCGACCTGGAAGTGAGCGTCAAAACGTCCATAACGAGCGACAGATTGCGCAGGCAGATCCAGGTCATGGATCTTCCCGCCGTTTCCGGGTTCGATGGTTGTGCCACCGACTTGGATTGTGGCGACCAGCTTCTGGATGAAGTACAGATCCCCTAAAGCCCAAGAGCGGTCAAGCCAGCTGCGCAAGGTCGCACTATCATCTTGCAAGACGTAGGCGTGCGCAAG
>Ga0307423_1000262_pt1 | contig 35576 bp, 27 predicted proteins | sample SalMarWE160310MG_FD_202154 | JGI IMG/M metagenome (GOLD analysis project Ga0307423, IMG submission 202154) | Salt marsh sediment microbial communities from the Plum Island Ecosystem LTER, Massachusetts, United States - WE1603-10 | ecosystem: Environmental > Aquatic > Marine > Intertidal zone >... | reverse complement strand
GAAGATGGCCTCGGGTTCCAGGGCGTTGACCGTCTCCACCACGCGCTCGAGGAAGCGCCTTCCGTGCACGCTGCCGAGGTGCACATCCGAGAGCTGCACCACGGTGCTGCCTTCCCAGCTCTCGGGCAGGTCGCTGATCTCCACCTCGAACGATGTGACGATCGGGTGGTTGGCGCTCCAGAGTCCGTACAGGGACGCCGAGAGCGCAAGGACGGCCGCGATCGGGATGGCGGCGCGCATTGCGATCGGCCTTCCCAGCAGGCGTGAGATCCCATGGACCGCCCAGCCGAGCGCCAGGAAGAACACCAGGTGGAGAGCCAGCCCCAGCCAGAACCAGGAGAGCGCGTGCACGCTTCTCGTGATCACATTGTCATGAAACCGCTGCAACAGCATGGCGAGCGGGATGCTCATCGCGAGGGCCGTGAACGCAAGGAGGAGCGTGACCCTCACCCGGAGCCGCTTGACGTCGAAGGCGAAGACGACGGAGCGGTAGATCAAGTAGTGAGTGCCGAGCAGCAAGACCGCCGCCAAGAGCAAGATGAGCAGCATCCCCGAGAAGATGGCGATCTCCGCTCGCCGAGTCCAGGCGGCATTGAGTTCTCACCGCGGGCCCCGGAACCTCTCCCGAGGAGCGAAGCAGCGGTTCTCCGTTGGCAATCCCTGGATTCTTCATCTATTAACGACCAGCCTGGAGGACGAGATGAACTTGAATCATCCCGAAGCCACGGAGATGGCGCTTTCGATCCTGAGGAGTGGAGAGCCCTTCCAGTGGTACGTCGTCACCCTGTTCGCCCTCGCGCTGTACGTCTACGTCAACGAGATTTCCAAGGGGAACTGGAAGGTCGTGGCCGGAGGCCTCGCCCTCTACATGGTCCACTGGTCGGTGGAGATCATCAATGCGCTGATCCAGCACTTCTCAGGGCATGCTCTCTGGACCGTACCTTCCGGCACCGCCTTCCTGATTCTCGTGGGCGTCGGCATCGAGATCAGCCTGATGTTTCCCGTTGTCGCCCTGACCATGTGCAAGCTGCTGCCCGAAGATCCGCGCGCCAAGACCCTTGGCATCAACAACCGTGTCTTCTTTGCCCTCATCAACGCGGCCCTCATCTCCTTCGTCGAGATCTTCCTGGCCAAGACGCCGACCTTCATCTGGGTCTACCCCTGGTGGGGTGCAGTGCCCGTGTTCATCACCGTGTACATTCCGTTCTTCCTGACGGCCTTCTTCTGTCATGATTGGCGAGCCAGCACCCAGAAGCGCTTCCTGGTCACCTCGGCTCTCATCAACGGGGGTGCGCTGGGTTTGTTCGGCGGAATTCTGGGCTGGATCTAGAGGGGCGAGCCACCTGCAGGCCTGCATCCAGGCTGAGCAGGCGACCCTCTGTGGAGCGCTCGTCGCTAGAGACTCTCAGCGGCGACCAGGCTCAGGACATCGTTGCAGCCGTCCTCGATCATCGAGGCGCGGGCGTCGCGAAGCAGCTTCTCGATCGGATACTCGCGGCTCAGCCCGTTGCCCCCGAAGATCTGCAGCGCGCTGCTCGCCACCTCGAAGGCCGTGTTCGTCGACGTGACTTTCGAAGCGACCGCCAGGTGCAGCTTGGGGGGGGCGTTCATCACGTTGTAAAGCGTCACCTGACGGCTCAGTGCCCTGGCTGCCTGGACCTTCCGGAACATCTCGAACAGGCGCAGCTTCACGCTCTGGTGCTCGAAGATCGGCACGCCGCCCTGCACGCGCTCCTTGGCGTAGTCGATGGCCAGATCCAGTGCGGCCTGCGCCACGCCGACGAAGATCGAGCCCATTCCGCCGTTCGCGCCGGTCAGGATCATCTCGGTCGCGATCGTGTACAACTCCGGCGGGATCACCATGTAGTCGGAGGGAACGCGCACATCGTCGAAGAAGAGCTCACCTTGGTTCAAAGCACGCTGTCCGATCTTGTCGAGGGGTTTGCCCTTCGACACGCCGGGGACGTCGAGCGGAACCAGGAGCCCGCCATCGCGGCGCACTCCGTCGCCCATGTCGACGGCGCAAAACATGGCGGCCGCATTGGCGATGGTTCCGTTCGAGACCCAGGCCGCCTTCTGTCCGCTGAGCACGAAGGAGTCGCCGTCCTTGCGGGCGATACAGTTCGGCCGGCCCGGCTGCTCGACACCCGGCTTGTTCATGTAGTAGATCAGATCGCTGCCGTGGTCCGGCTCGGTCCCGGCCCAGCAGCCGATGCAGTCCTCGGCACCAAAGCGCTCGACCAGCTCGGGCTTTCCCGACATCTCTGCCATCATCCGAGGAAAGCCGGCGACCCCGAATCCGATCGCCAGCCCCGAGTCGCCCCAGCCCAGCTCCTCGCTGATGATGCAGCGCATCCGCGCCTGTTGTCCGGGCGTCAGGTCTCCACCGGGAGCCGTCAACTCGTTGAGACCGAGAGCGCGGTGCTTCTCGAACACCTCCCAGAGGACCGATCCTTCGGCGATCACGTCCTGGGGGTCCGGCATCGCGTCGAGCCCTGCCCCCGCGGGCCGCATCACCTCCTCGGCGAACCTGTGAACCATCTCCCGAACGGATCGCTCTTCGTCGGTCAGCTCCACTTCGTAATCGATGCTGGCCATGATCGTCTCCTAGGCTGATGGATCTCTCGATCCTATCGGTTTGGTTCCACGCCTTCGCCCTCGAAGAGCTCGCAGTCGACGTTGATGCAGCGGTCCGAGGGCGTGGGCTGCCACTCGGTGGGAGCGTAGGAGAGGTGGCCGTAATCTCCGGCGAGGTGCAGCCACTTGACCATGCCAGGCTCCACCTCGTTGGCCCCCTTGCCACCCGGGAACATGAAGCCCTCGAAGCCGTTGTAGACCGTGAGTCCGTTGGGCCGCTGGGCGGGGCTGGTGCGGGCCGGCACCACGAACTCGCCGACATCGTTCCAGACCCGCACCAACGCATCGTCGCCGATTCCCTTGTCGCGGGCGACGGCGTCGTTGATCAGCACGAAGGGCTTGCCGCGGTGGGTCTCGAGCATCAGCGGGTTGGTCATGTTCATGGCGTGGATGCTCCAGCGGGCGTGGCCGCCCGAAAGCCGGAACGGGTGATCGCCGCCCATGGCGGGCGGCTCCTTGTGCACCGGCAGGTCCTCGCCGGCCTCCCGGTACCACGGGTGGTCGATCAGGAACTGTGCACGGCGCGTCAGCGTCGGGTAGGGGTGCCCCAGCTCGACGTGGTTGCGCAGCGGGGCGTGAGTCTCCCCTCTCGGGAAGGGAGAGGCGTTGGCCGTGGACAGGGCGAGAAAGGCCCAGTCGTTGTAGCGGCTGTAACCCTGCTTGCGAAACGTCTCGATGGTGGTGCAGGGCGGCATGTTGCCAGAGCTGACAGCATCCGCCAGAGACTCTCGAACCACGCTCTCGCCGTCGACGAGTGTCCCCTTCAGCGTGAAGAGGTCCCATAGCTCGTCGTAGCGGCGCCACACTCCGCTGCGGTGTTGAAAGCCCTCGAGACCACGCTCTTCGGCCCGCTCGGCGATCTTCTTCATCAGCGCGCCGAGGGCCTCCCACTCGCCTCGGGACTCCCCGTAGGGAGGCACTACGGCATGGGACATGGACAGAATGAAGGGCCAGGGCGTCGGCATGCCGAAGGCGGTTTTCTCGTAGTGCTGCGTGGCCGGCAGCACGATGTCGGCGTGGAGGGCCGTCTGTGACATCCGGTAGTCCATGCACACGACCTTGGTGAGCTTCGGCCACAGGTTCTCGAAGACTGCCGTCTTCCCGCCGCGGCTTCGCCGCAGCGTATTGCCTCCCACCTCGAGCAGTACGCGCGGCGGCTTGGTGGCGGCGATCTCCGGCGCTGCACCCCAGGCCTCCATGCGAGAGGCCTCCTGGTAGTACTCGTCGAAGCTGCGCGTCATGCTGGGATCGTGCCAATCGGGATTGTTCCAGCGCTCGCGATAGCCCGCCTGCATGTACCAGAAGAAGGCCGGAGGCATCATCATGCCCCCACCCATGGCGCGCAGGATCACCCGATCCGGCAGCTCTCCGGTCAGTGTGGGGTCCTGCTCCTGCAGCTGGCGACGCAGTGCCCGACCCTGCTCCAGCAAGGCCCTTCCCGCCTCGACACCCGGCTCGGTCTTGGCCATGACCGTCGAGTTGCCGTCGAACATGAAGGAGTTCCAGCTGCCGAGGCCCGCGCCCTTCTTGCCCCAATTGCCGGTGAGCCCGAGCAGCAGCGCCTTGCCACGGCACATCAGGTCGCCGTGGTAGTGCTTGCAGACACCCGCCTCCGGGATGGTGCGCGTGAGGCGAGCGGCGACCTTGCGAGCCAGCATCCGGATCGTGTCGGGATGGACCTCGCAGATCTCGGCGGCCTGCTCCGGGGTGTAGTGCTCGTCGAGCATGCGCCGGAGACGCGCGAAGAGCGGCTCGACGAGGATCCGCCCCGCGTCGCGTGTCTCGACCTCCAGGGTGCCCTCGGCCAGGGGCTCGAAATCGAGCAGCAAGCTGGCGGGATCGGCCGGGATCACGCCCCGATCAGGGTGGGCCTGGAAGAAGCGCTCGTCGCTTCCTTCCGTTTCGACGTGGCTCTGTCGCAGGAACTCCCCGGTATCGGTCCGCACCAGCAGGGAGAGGTCGGTCTGCGAGGCCGCGAAGCCCCAATCCACCAGCCCCTCGGAGATGACCACCTGGCAGGCGGACAGCGCCAGGGCCGTGTCGGTCCCGTGTCGCACCGGAATGTGGTAGTCGACGTGACTGTGCGAGGGGCTCACGTCCGTCGAGATCAGGATGACCTCGGCCCCGCGGTATCGGGCCTCGGCGATGTAATGATAGACCGTGCTCCAGGTGTGTGCGGGGTTCGAGTGCCAGATCAGGATCAGGTCCGAGTGGAACATGTCGTCATGGGAAGGTGTAAACGAGAACTTCCCGAAGGTCTGCTGGTATCCGGCGTGGAAGTCGTTGATGGTGGCATTCACGTCCAGGACCTGACCGCCGAGGGCGCTCATGAAGCGCGAGCTCGGTCCGCTGGCCGCAATCTGAGGACTGAGCTCGAGCACCAGGGACTCCGGGCCGATCTCCTCGATCGCGTCCAGCATGGCGTCCGCCGTCTCGCTCAAGGCCTCGTCCCAGGAGATGCGCTCCCAGCGCCCCTCGCCGCGCTCACCGGCGCGGCGGAGCGGGTACTCGAGCCGGTCCGGAGCCTCCATCTCCAGACTCCAGGCCAGACCCTTCTGGCAGATCATCGGATTCATGTCGGGAACGCCGGGCTCGACCTGCTCGCGCACGCCCGCGGCCTCCTCCCGCACCACCTTGCCATCCTTCACCAGCACGTAAATGGGGCAGTCGCCGGGCACGCAATTGACGCAGTGGGTCCCGAAGTGGGCCTCGTCCCACTCCTCCTCGATCCGCTTGCGCTGGCGCTCTTCGGTGGGGTTGGTCTTGCCGGCGCGGCTCATCGTCCTTCCTCTTTCGCAGCGCTCACGACGGCGGGCTCCTTGCCGAAGGGACCGAAGAGCGTCTTCCACTGGTAGACGATCAGTGTGTCGAGCAGCTCGGAGCTCTCGCCCGCGCGCGCCCGCTCCATCTCCCGTCGCAGCGTCGCCAGCACCTCGTGCACACGCTGTCCGAACAGCGACTCCAGGTACTCCGGCGGGATGCGCATGGTCTCGGTGTCGATCGAGCCGTCCTCCCGCAGCCGATAGGGAGAGAGCGGCGGCACGTAGAACACGTTGGGCTCGGTCCCGAACTCCGCGTGGAGCGGAAGCGCCACCTTCCACTCGTACACCAGCCGATGTACGGGATCCGTCTCGTCTCCGAGGATCCCCACGAACACCAGACGTCCGGGACAGTTCCGCGCACACGCCGGCGCCACCCCCTTCTCCAGCCGCGGGAAGCAGAGGTTGCAATGCTGCGCCACCCTCCGCACGTGATTGAAGTAGATCTTCTTGTACGGACACGCCTGCATGCATTTGCGCGAGCCCTTGCAGACGTCTTCGTCGCGCAGCACGATCCCGTCCTCTTCGCGTTTGTACATCGCACCGGAGGGACAGGCCTCGACGCAGGCCGGGCGCGTGCAGTGATTGCAGATGCGCGGCAGGTAGAAGTAGTAGGCGTTGGGAAACTCACCCGCGCCCTGGTCCTCGTCCCAGTTGGGGCCCCAGGTGGGCGGTGTACCCTCGGCGGTGGTCGGTGTCAGGTGGACGGACTGGCCCTTGCCCCCGAAAAAGACCTCCTCCTTGTTGAACCGCCAGCCGCCGCCGAACTCCTCGAGAGTGGGCTCGTGTCCCAGCACCAGCTCCCCGTCGCGGTAGCCACCCCCCATCTGCTCCCAGTCGCGCGGGGTGCCGCGTCCGGGCATGGTGTTGGCGGTGCACCACCACTGGTGCTCCTCGCCCGGACCTCGCGTCCAGAGCATCTTGCAGGCGACACTACAGCCCTGGCAACCGATGCATTTGTTCAGGTCGAAGACCAGGGCGAGCTGATTCCGAACCGGCTCCCTACCCACGGTCACGACTGCTCACGCACTCTCTCCACCTCGATGGCCACCTCCTTGGGGAGGTTGTTCATGGAGAGATAGTGACCGCGGTACTGCAGGTGGCCGTAATCGCCCACCATGTTGTTGGGCTTGATGGCAGCGGGAGCCACGTCGTTCTGCACCGCGCCGTCCGGGAACTGATAGCCCTCCCAGGCGTGGTAGCAGATCACCTCCCCGGGCTGCACAGTCGGTGAGACCTTCGCGCGCAGCACGAACTCACCCACGTCGTTGTAGACTCGAATCCGATCGTGATCGGAGATCCCCCGCTCCCGGGCGTCCACGTGGCTCAAGTAGGCGACCGGCCCCCCCCGCTGCAGGCGCAGCATCTGCTGGTTGGCGCGCATGATGGAGTGCTGACTCCAGCGGGCGTGACCGCCGTTGAGGCGCAGCGGGTAGGGTCCGCCGGCCGCGACCGGCTCCTTGTGCACGGTCAGCTGCTCGCCCACCTCCAGGTACCACTCGTGGTCGATGTAGAACTGCTGGCGGCCTGTCAGCGTCGGCCAGGGGTTCTTCTGCTTGTGGAACCAGCCGAACTGGGTCAATGGCTCGCTGTAGTCGAAGTCGCTCATCATGCAGTTGAGCCCCATGGCCATGAAGAGGCCCGGGACGGCTTCGATCTTGACCATTCCGTCCTCGGCGGCCTTCCTCCACGGCTGCTCTCCGAGATCGGTGGCCCGGGTGATCGGCGAGTTCGCCATGATGTAGTCGAGTGCCCTGGTCTCCCCCTTCTCGCCCTCCGTGTACAGGCCATTCACGGTGAGCTCGTCGTAGAGGTTCGAGAGCGTGTGCGTATTGCCATTGATGTCGGTGCAGTCATCGATGCCCCTGGCCCTGGCCCGCTCCTGGATCTTCTTGGCCAGCCCTAGCACGATGTCCCATTCGTGCTTGGATTCGTAGAGGGGCGGTACCGCACGGTCGCCCACCACCACATAGGGGAGGTACGAGATCGTGTACTTGATGCCCGGCTTCTCGTAGTAGCCCGCTGCGGGGAGGATGTAGTCCGACCACATCCCCGACGTCGACATGCGGAAGTCACAGGTCACGATGGTGTCGATGCTCTTCCACAGGCTGTCCCGAATCGTCCGCGGGTTGGGCCAGCGGCGCAGCGGGTTGGGTCCCGAGTAGTAGAGGAACCGGGGGCGCTTGGGCGGCTTGGGATGCACCGGCTGCCAATCCTTCTCGAAGATCTCGTCCATGTACTCGGAGATCGGGCGGGGCAAGGCCGGATCCGCGTATGCGTCCGTGGCCGCCGTCTCGGCGAATTTCGGGTCGTGCGCGTACAGCCAGGGGATCAGCGGCACCAGCCGCCTGTGCTGCTTGGTCAGCGCGAAGAGCAGCTTGGAGACGTTCTGCATCTGGGGGCGGTCCATCGGATCCGGCTCTCTCGGCTCGCTGGCGAGCGCGGTCCCCATCGTAAACATCGAGAAACCCGGAAACGGCCACCAGGTCGACACCTTGATCCCCGAGCCGGGCTTTCCTCCGCTGTTCCCGGTCAGCGCCATCAGGTAGACCATCCCGCGCTGGAACAGGTCCGAGTGGTAGTGCTTGCAGGCGCCCCAGGAGGAGAAGATCATCGCAGAGCCGGCCGCTGCCAGCTCGCGCGCCACCACCCGCATGTTCTTGGCCGGAACGCCCGTGATCTCCGCGGCGCGCTCCGGCGTGTACTCCGCCAGACGCGCGCGCAGCAGCTCGAAGACCGGGCGCACCCGCACCCGCGTCCCGTCCGCCAGACGCACCCGGTGGGCTCCCTCCAGCGCCGGGTCGGTCTCGGCGTCCAGGGCGATCGTCATCACCTCCGACCCCCAGGTACCCGTCGCCAGCTGCTTCGTGCCGGTCGCGGCGTTCCAGAAGTAGAACTGGTCGTCCGCTCCGCCCTCTTCGAGGTCGCTCTGGCGGAGGAAGCGACCGTTGTCGTCCCGCACCAGGAAGGGAAGATCCGTCTGCTCCTTCACGTACTCGGCGTCGTAGAGCCCCTCTTCGACGAGCACGTGCGCCATGCCCAGCGCCAGTGCGGCATCCGTGCCCTGGCGCGGATTGAGCCAGCGGTCCGCGTGAAGCGTCGAGGGGCTGAAGTCGGGGGCCACCGTCACCACCTTGGCGCCCCGGTAGCGCGCCTCGTAGAGGAAGTGGGCGTCGGGCTGCCGCGTGTAGTTCGGATTGGCGAGCCAGATGAAGATGTAGTCGGAGCGGAACCAGTCGTCGGCGGTCCCCTCGCTCATGTAGGTGCCCCAGCTCTGGATCAGACCCACCGGCAGGTCACCGACACCGGCCCAGTTGTCGATGGTGATCCCCCCGAGGCAAGCCATGAAGAGGTGCATCTCCATCACCGAGCCGATGCCGGCGTCGATGTTGGTGGTCCCCGAGTCGTAGATGACGCAGTCGGAACCGTCTTCGCTGATCACGTCCAGCAGCTTGTCGGCGATCTCCTCGAAGGCCTGCTCCCAGCTCAGCCGCTGCCAGCGGCCCGAGCCCCGCTCACCCACGCGCTTCATCGGGTAACGGATGCGCGTCGGATCGTACATCTGCGCGGCATACGCACAGCCCGGACCACAGCCTCGCGGATTGAAGTCCGGGATGTCCTTGAACTCCTGGGGGTAGTTCGCGTTCTGCTCCTCCCGCCACACGATCCCGTCCTTTACGTACGCATCGAAGGAGCAGCTCTCGATACAGTTCACCCGCAGGTGCGACACCTTGACCACGTCGTCCCAGGTCCACTCCTCGCGGTAGACGTCCTCCCAGGCCCGGTACTCGTAGGGGTGGGACATCAAATTCTGGAGACGCGCCTCGGGATCGAGCGGCTTGAAACGGCGCAGAGCCGGGACAGATGAGACGGGGGATTCGGCCACGAACTACCTCCCTGTGCAGAGCCAAGGCCCTGGTCTGGATCGAAGAACCGCAGCAGTGCCGGATTACAGGAGATTCTGCACCTCGCCCCCTGAATCCGCAACGCACAGAGATCAGTGTCTCCCGCGTGGGACCCCGGGGGTCCGCCCTCAGCCGTCTCCCCTGGAGCGCAGGAACTCCCTGTCCCTCTCCATGAAGTAGACCCAGGCGTTTCGCGACATCAGGCAGTAGTCCTCGGAGGCCCGCTTCTCGAGCAGCTCGATGTGCAGCCTGCGCGCCTGGAGGTTCCCTGGCTCCGCCTGAATCAGCACGTCCAGAACCTGCAGGGCGAGCTGGGCCTGGCCCTGGGCGAAGAGCGCCCGAGCCCGGTCCAGGATCTTCTCGGGACCGCCAATCAGCCCGAAGATCTCGGAATTGACCTCCTTCTGGGGTCTGGGCAGCAGGTTTGCCGGATTGTCGTCGAAGTAACCGTGGTACCAGCGGTACGTATTGAAGACAAAGAACTCCGGCCTGGAGTAGACGAGCCTCAGATACGGGTTCTCCTTGAGATGATCGGGAATCTCGACGGCATGGATCATCTCCGTGATGTGCATGCCCTGGTTGATGAATTCGACGACCTGGTCGTGCAGGTTCCGTATCACTTCGATGTTCGCGTCCAGGGCCGCCAATGCCTCGTCGCCCTCGTATACGACGGCTGCGCCGTTGCAGAGTACGAGTTCGGGCTGCCTGGCCCGGACCTCCTCCAGGGTCTTCGCCCAATCCAGTGTGAACCGGGTGGGCTTCCACGGATTGCCGATGTTCGGAAAGCTCCCGATCATCAAATCTCCGATGAACGCAGCCTTGAGCTCCGGTATCCAGACCCAGCAAGCGTCGTCTGTCTCGGCACGAGCGGTGTGAAGCTCGAAAGTCTTGCCACCCAACGAGAAGGTCATCTCTCCCAGAAAGGTCCGGGTCGGGTAGACCCAGTCCCGGGCGACCACGGACAGCTCGGGGATATTGAACTGTATGGCCGATGACCGGGCCCGGTATCGAGCCAGCATCTGGTACTTCTCCAGCCGGTCGGGGAGATAGGTGCTGGCGATGACCTCCGGCCCGTCATCCATGAAGGCCCTGGCTCCCCCCAGGTGATCGGCGTGGCCGTGGGTGTAGATGATGTACTTGATCTCGCCCCGGATCCGCTCCCGGGTCTTCCTGGCGGCGCTCTCGCTGATCAGGGTGTCGATCAGGACAACGCCCTCTTCAGTGTCGACCCAGGCGCAGCCGGCGATCGGGAGGGCAGCCACGTGGATGTCTTCCCTGGGGTCGCGAAACCTGACATCCTGACGCTGCAAGACCTGGATGCCCTTGACCGTGTCGTCACTTCCCCCTGAGGAGGGTCTCTCTGCCACTTGCTTCCCCTTTGGGACTTCCGTAGTCCCGCGTCGCTGCCTGGCGGCCAGCCCGCCTCGCGGGGACGGCGCTGCAGGCGGCATTCCGGCCTGCCACCGCCAAGAGTGCCCGAATCGAGCGAGATCGCAATCCACGGATACTCCGGCGCTGGTGTGGTAGGTTCGTCCAAGATAGGACGGGGGATTGGGAGGAGCGCCGTGAGCTCTCTCGCCCGTTTCGAGCAGTAGGCAGACGCTTTCGAGGAGGTCTTCGAGAGCGACGACTGGTCACATCTCGAGCCCTACTTCACTGCGGACGCGGTCTACGAGATTCACGCGGCGCCGCCCTTCGGCGCCCGCAGCGAGGGGCGCGACAAAGTCTTCGCGGCTCTCAAGGCTTCCCTGGACGGCAACGACCGCCGCTTCGACTCACGAGAGCTCGAAGAGCTCGAGGGGCCTGAACTCCGCGATGGCGCCGTGTGGTTCCGGTGGCGGGCTCTCGGGCACAACGCGGGCCTTGCCGCGGGCAGGGCCCTCACTCCAGGTCGTAGACGACCCGGTGGAGCTCGCCGGTGAAGGTAAAAGGCGACGAGTACTCCGGAGATACCGGCGTCAACAGGTCTCGACCGATGTCCAACCCCTCCCATACCGCGAAGAGCGGCTGGTCGATCTCGGTCTCGGCGACCTTCTGATCTCCGATCCACAGCGAACCGGTGCCCCCGAGCACAGCGAGGCGATCGAAGTCGAGACCTTCGGAGAAGAGCCCCTTGGCGACAGCCAGGGCGGTGGGAACCTTCTCGAAGCGGTATTGAACCGTGACCGGTCCGATCGGAACCTCGATGTTGGAGACCAGCTTCTTCACCTCATAGGCCACATTCAGCTCGAACCGGAGGCGGTTGTCCTTGATGTAGAGCGTATAGCCCGAGTAGGAGTCGCCCAACGCAGCCAGCACGCCTTCCTGGCTCTCGTCCCCGCGATCGATCGTCGCGGTGATGGTGAAAGAATGGTTGGGCAAGATCGGGCCCTTGAAGCGCTGGATGGTACTCATGCCCGGCCTGTATTCGAAGTGCCCCGGCCCGCGTTCGAGCCAGTGCCTGGTGTACATCGGGCGTTCGAGGAGGGGGACATCGATGATGGGCAGGACATGGTAGGTTCGGGCCGCTTCCCACCATTTCTTTTCGATCGACTCGACCTTCTCGGGATATTCGGCAGCGAGATCATTGGATTCGGAGAAATCCTCAGCCAGGTTGTAGAGCTCCCACGGGGCTTCATCGAACTTCTGTCCGGGCTCCCGGTAGCTGATGATCTTCCAACCGTTGTCGTAGTAGGCGCGCCGCCCCTCGATTTCGTAGTACTGCTCGGCCTTGCGGCCTTCGGCGTCGGGGGCGTCGAAGCTGTACACCATGCTGGTACCTTCCATCGGCTTGATCGCCCGGCCTTCGTACTCTCTCGGGAGCACGATCTCCAGGATCTCCATCAGCGTAGGCATGATGTCGGTGATGTGGTGGAACTGGTGGCGGATGCCATGCTGCTCGATGCCCCTGGGCCAGGAGATGATCAGCGGTACCCTCACGCCACCTCCGTGGCTGGTGCGCTTGGAGTGGATGAAGGGCGTATTGCTCGCCTGCATCCAACCCCTGGGATAGTGGGGATGGGTGGTCACGTCTCCGATGGCATCGAAGTCTTCGAGGTTCTGTGCGGTGGTGGACGGCCTCCGGTGGAAGTAACGCAGGGCATTGGAGGAGCCTTCGATGCTCACTTCGGCGCTACCACCGTTGTCCGAGAGGAAGATGAAGATCGTGTTCTCCCACTCGCCGATCGCCTGCAGGTGTGCGATCAGGCGACCGACGTTCTGGTCGAGATTGTCGACGAAGCCAGCGTAGTTCTCCTGCAGGCGCGCATACATCTTCTTCTGGTCATCGCTGAGAGTCTCCCAAGGCACGACGCCGGGCGTATAGGCGGCTAGCCGGGTCTCGGCTGGCGCCAGTCCCATCCGGATCTGGCTGCCGAGGCGCTGCTCGCGGATGCGGTCCCAGCCTCGAGCGTATTTGCCGAGGTACTTCTCACGGTCCTTTCTCTTGGTGTGATGCGGGGCGTGGGGCGCACCAGGGGCGTAGTAGAGGAAGAAGGGTCTGTCCGCGTCGTGGGCGCGCAGGTCTTCGATCATCTGGATCGCTTCATCGGTCAGGGCGTCCGGCAGATAGAAATGCGGATCGTCCGGTGTCGGAATGATCTCGTTGCCCCGAATCAGCGCGTGGGGCTTCCACTGGCTGGTCTCGCCGTCGAGGAACCCCCAGTAGCGATCGAAGCCGCGCCCGGTTGGCCAGGAGTCGAAAGGACCGATTCGCGAGCGGTGCTCCGCATTGGTGAGATGCCACTTCCCCACCATGTAGGTGCTGTAGCCGTTTTCCTGGAGGATCTCGGCCAGTGTGATCGCGTCGTGCGACATCTCGCCGCGGTAGCCCGGGAAGCCGAAATCCCACTCCGCGAGCCAGCCCGTGCCCACCGAGTGGTGGTTCCGACCGGTGAGCAGCGCAGCGCGGGTGGACGAGCAAATGGCCGTCACCGTGAAATGGCTGTAGCGGATGCCACCTGCTGCCAGCGCGTCCAGATTCGGCGTTTCGATCTCCGAGCCGTAGCTGCCGATGTCGGAAAAACCCAGGTCATCGGCCAGCGCGATCACGATATTGGGCCGAGGCGCAGTCACAGCGGGCGCCTCGTGGAAGTCCGGCTTCGAGTTGCGGATGCTGCTCTCGATCTCGCCGCGAAACGCGGGCTCGGACGCGGCTACGGAACCGGGCGCTCCTGGCTCGCCGCAGCCCGCGAGAGCGAGGGGGAAGAGCACGAGCACCAGGGAGATCCGAGTCGCTGGACGGAGCGTCCACCACGCCATGCCTCGACGGTAGCCCGCATTGGCGTCAAATTCCCGCTGGGAGGGAGATTCTACCCCCGCTATCCGCGACGACGTCCGCCCGGAGCCGGCAGGAAGGAGGAAGGGCAATGGCCAGATGGACCGCCAGCGCGCTCGCGGCCGTGCTGGCACTTGCAGCGGCCACGGCCTTCGCAACCCCCACCGAGGAGGAGATCGCCCGCCTCGCCGGACCGGAGCTCACTCCCGTCGGCGCAGAGCGGGCCAGCAATGCCGAGGGCACCATCCCCGAGTGGACGGGCGGCGTCACCGAGCCGCCCCCGGGCTGGGAGCCGGGAATGAAGCGGCCCGACCTCTTCGCGGGCAATCCGATTCTCTTCACGATCGACGCCAGCAACGAGTTTCCCACCGCTGTCAGCAATAGCAGTGTATGCTACGACCTGGTGGCGGATCGCTACGTGCTCACGCCGGCTTTCAACGCGGAGAAGGAACCCGTCTACGAACACCTTGGAACCGAGGCCCGGACCATCGCAGACGACAAGGGATTGTTCACGCCGGACGACCTCCGGCGCATGGGAAAACGCTAGGGAGTTCGACAATGAAGCAACCCTCGGCCTCGATGGACGAAGCGAGAGCCAGGATAGTCGCGCGAGCCATCGATGCGCGACAGAAGGGAGACGGCAGGCCGTTTCTGATCGCGCACTTCATCACCAATCGGTGTCCATGCAGGTGCCGTAGCTGCCTCTGGCTGCACAACGATTGGGAGGATGTGCCGCTCGCGGACTTGAAACGCTTCTACTCCGAAGCGAAGGAGGAGGGCTTCATCGGCACGGCGCTCTCCGGTGGGGAGCCGTTCATCAGAAAGGACCTCGGACAGATCGTCCGCTTCATCAAGGAAGAAGCGGGAATGCCGATTCTGCTCTTCAACACGGGATGGTATCTGAAGGAACGCATGGACGAGGTGCTGCCCTACATCGATATGATGCTGCTCAGCCTCGATTCACCCCACCCGGAGCGGCACGACGAAATCCGGGGCCTCCGCGGCCTCTTCGATCGACTCATCGAAGCGGTCGGACTTGCCAAGACCAAATATCCCGGCATTTCCTATCAGTTCAACTGCTGTGTGCAGAAGGGCGTTGCCGGTGAGATCGACGACCTGATCGGGCTGAGCGAAGAGATGGGCATGCACATCTCCTTCGACGTGATCACCGAGTACCGTCACGGTGAGGGGGATCGCGCCTTCACCAGGACCGAGATGGGACTGCCGATCAGCGAGCTCCAGGAGGTGTGCGCGTACCTGCTGGAGAAGAAACGGGCCGGAGCGCCCATCTTGAATTCGGAGCTCTACTTCAGGTACTTCATCGAAGGGCGGAGCGGCTATCGATGCCACTTCCCCAAGCTCGCGATGTCCGTCGACGGCAGGGGGTTCGTCGAGGATTGCCTCAATCTGGACAGCCCGATCGCCAACATCCGAGATACGTCCTTGAAAGAGATCATGAAGCTGCAACGCTTCCGTCAGCTGCGGCGGGAAGCCGAGGAATGCTCCTCGTGCAACTCCCCTACCATGGTGGATCTCTCCCATGTATGGCAGAACCCGCAGCTGATCTTCGAACGCGGAGGTATCGCGATTGGCTGATCGCCATTCGCGGCTCTCACCGCGACGCGCCCTGACGCCGCTCCTCGGCCTGCTGGATGGCTCCGCCAGGCTGGCCCACCAAAGACCCGCTCCCCGCGAAGAGGGAACCAGATTTCCAGAATTCCCGTGGGATCTCCGCACCCTCATCTTGCTGTTTCCGCCCGAAGCGCCGTTTCGATTCCTGAACCTCAACCTGCTTCTCGGCCTGACCGGGGCCCCCTTCGACCGGTCCGAAGAGCTGGGGGCTCTGGATGCAGGAGACGCGTTCGATCTCCAGTTCTGCCTGGAGGGGAGAGAGCGGTGCGTCACCTACAAGCGCTACCACTCGATCACGCGGGAGCTCTCCTATCGCCCTGCGGCCGTCGAATTCCTCCTCGGGGAGAGGCTGCGCCTGGAGGGTTCGTGGCCGGCCTACAGGATCCGATACAAACAGCCCGAAGCGGAGCTCTCATTGACGCTGCACTTCGAGTCCCAGGAGAATTTCCACTGGTGGGCACACGCGCCGCGGCTCTATTGCCACTACACCAGCTTCGGCAGATGCCGGATGGAATGGCAGTGGGAATCCGAGCGCGGCGCACTCGAGGTCCCGGCCCTTCACGATCACGGCTGGGGCAGAAACCTGTTGCCGCTCGGAGTGCCGCTCCGGACCTTCCGCTACGAGGTGCTGCAGCTCGGGAGCAAGCCCGGGAACCTGAGCGGGCTTGCCATCTCTCTCTGGACCGAAGGCCCTTTCGGAATCGACCTGAAGAAATCCGGTGTGCTCCGGTGGAACCAGGGACACAGCCAGCTGATGAATCGTTACGAATGCCGGGTGCTGGACTGGGAGAGCTTCGACAACTACGCGGGCAGGCCCTGCCGCGTACCTCGCCGCTGGGTCGGGCGGCAGATCGCGAGTGGAGCCGAGTTCGAATACGAAGCGGAGAGAAGCACCCCACCCAGAGCGGTGCTGGGCAACGGGTTTCTGTTCGGATTCGATTACCGGGGAGTCTTCAGGGGATCCACGAAACGAGCGGTCGAAGGAGAGGGTTACGGAGAACAGCTGGGATGGCTTCTGCGCTAGCACCCCAGCTTGATTCATGATCGAGGGAGTTCCACACGCCATGATGGAGCTGATGCCCTTCATCCTCTTCGGGTTGGCCTTCGCGGCCGTGGTCGTGGTGATCGTGGTCAGAGGCCGCACGAGCCGAGCGGCCCGATTGCAGCGTCTGGTGGAGATGGGTTTCTCCCCAGCCCCCGAGGAAACGGAGACACTGGTCGAGAAGATCACGTGGCTGGAGAACAACGCCGAGTACCGCTACTCGGTGGCGCAGCCGACCAAGGCCATCCTCTCCGGCAAGGAGGTCTACTTCTACCAGAAGTCGCGCCACCGTTCCGGGAGCATCTACGCCGCCGAGGAGCTCATGATACCGCTCTCCAGGCCATCCTCCGAAGGCCTGATGCTCTTCGTGAAGCCGAGCGGGATTCCGGCCGGCACGGCGACCAAGCTGATCGGCGCCGTCGCAACCGGAGCCTGGGACTCACAGCCCGACGACCTCGCCAAGCTGGCGGTCCCCATCGACCTCCAGGGAACCAATCTCGTCGGCGCGCTCGGCCCGGCGGGATTCTCACTCTACGACCTGATCGATGCGACGGCCCTGAGCCAGATGCTGGGGGCGGGGGATTGCGGGGCCTTGATCGTCCTCTGTCGTGGCGAGCTCTGCAGCCTGGGCTCCCCCAGCCTCCGGATGCCTCTGGATCTCGAGAAAGCCACCCCCTTCCTGCGCGATCTCCTCCGGTAGCAGAGGATCGCGGAGGCCAACGGCGACCCGAGCGTCCAGCCCGCTCTGTGATCGGGTCTTGTCCGCCGCACGGAGAAGAGGAGAAGGCAACTCCGCCCCCGCAGATGGCAAGAGCCCGCTCAGCGCAAGATCAATCCCAGCGCAGCTCCCACTCGCAGCGAGGGGCGCCCTCGCTGACGCATTGTCGCTTCTTGACCTGCGGGTTCGGCAGGTTCGAGGAATCGACGAACTGCTGGAAGTAGCCGGTCAGGATCAGGCACATCTGGCGCGAGGCATGGCTGTAGCCATCCACGCGAATCGACCCCAGGCGATCCCGCTCGATCTCCAGTCGCAGCTTCCCGGTATCGTGCTGGCTCGACCAGAGCGCGGAGGCCTTGATGGCGAGCGAGCCCGGGTCGCCGTCGGCCCCCAGGTGCGCGTAGATGCCACCGTCGAGATGGGCGTGGGCCGTGACACGTCCAAAGGTGTGAAGCGTCTCTTCGGGGTCACCGCCCATCAGTTCGGCACAGACCAGTACCAGCGGGATCAGGTCCCGCTCCGGGTACCAGCGCGACTCGAAGATGCGGTCCTCCAGGTAGTGGCGCAGCTCGGGGGGCACGAGCGGCAGGGCCCGCTCGCGCTCCTTCCGAAGGAACCGCACCAGCCCGATCATTGCCGTTCCCTTGACCTGCGCCATACGTCCCCCGCCGAGCCTCCGGGCTTGCGGAACTCTATCGACCGGGGCAGGAGACGGCTTGAGCGCAGGTTCCCGCGGGCCTGCCCAGGCGATGGTTAGGGTGCTCCACGAAGCGCGCCATCGCTCCCGGTCATGAGCTCGATCTGATCGAGGCAATAGGAAAGGACGTATTCGAACTGAGGCAGGCAGCTCTCTTTGTAGATCTCGTCTTTGTAGAATCTGTCTACCTCTTCGGGGATGCTGTGATCACACCGGGTGAGCGCATGACACTCGGTGGCGCCGAACCTCTCCAGAAACCCGCTGAAGAGCCCATTGACGGCGGCGATGGCCCGTTTCCGCATCGGGTCCTCCACAGCCGGCTCCGCCACTTCGCCCCTTCCGCAAAGGAAGCCGATGAAGGCCGTACTGCCGTAGAGCATCCCGCAGATGGTCTTGCTGCCTCTCGAGCCGATCGCGCCCTGATAGCCCGCCGCGGCCCATTGATAGGGCACTCCAGAGAAGTCCACCGTCCCTCGCAGAACCTGCAAGGTGGCTTCCGCTCACGTGTACTCCTGGAGCAGGTACGCAATTCCCTTGTCCCAGAGTTCCTTCGCCAGGTCCTCTTTCATCTTTCCTTCCTTATCTGCGCACGAATCCCACATCAGCGAGCAAGCCCCGGAGCCGGCCTCTCCGTTCACGGACCTGTATTGTAGGATGGCGTGATCGAGGTGCCAGATGGAACCACTCAAGAAGTATCTCTCGGAGTGCTTCTTCACAGTGACAGTGATTCTGCTCAAGCTACTCGGGGATTCTCTCCGTCTCTTCGGGCTCCGACGAGATCTCGCCATGCCCACGGGGGTGGGCGCAGCGGGAAGTAGCTTTCGCGTCACCGAGGTGGACGGCATGCCGGTGCTCTGGTCCGGCCCATTGCCATATCCCACCTACATCGACGAATCGAGCCACACGGTCCACGTGCTCAACGGAGCATGGAAGATGCGCTTCGACGCCGCCGAGACGGGCCGGACCGAGAGGTGGCAGGAGACCACGGAGTTCGGTCCCGAATGGATGGACACGGAGATTCCCTCCACGTACAACCGGTTCAACGGACCCTTCCGGGGACGGGAAGGCGTCACCTGGTTTGCCCGCATCTTCGTTCCGGATCTCGATTCCTCTCCCGGCACCTTCCAGCGCCTCTGCCTGGAAGGAGTGCTGTCTCGCTGCAGCATCTGGATCAACAAGCGGCACGTGGGAGACAGAGAAGGCGGCTATACCCCCTGCTACTTCGATGTGACGGACTGCCTCCTCCCCGGCGAAGCCAATGTCATGGTGGTGAGGACCGACAACAGGTTGACCTACGGCACCATGCCGCCAAGAACCAGATCGCGGCACACGCATGCCTGGGGGATCTACGGCGGAATCTATCGGGATGTGCGGATCGAGTCGGTCCCGCGCCAGTATGTCTTCAAGGTGGTCGCGAATCCCGTCATCAAGGCGGAGCGCACGGAGCTGGAGGTCTGCCTGGGACTCCATCACCACCAAAGACAGGACGGATACGACCTCACCGTAGCTCTGGCGGATCCGGCCGGAAACCGGATATGGCGCGAGCACCAGAACAGCACCGAAGCCACCGAAACGGTGAGTGTGCATTCCTGGAAGCTGCCGATCTCCGAGCCCAGGCTGTGGTCCCCGGATTCACCCGATCTGTATGGCCTGCACATCACCCTGAGTAGCGGAGACACCGTCCAGGAGCTGACGGTCAAGACCGGCATCCGGAGCGTCGAGGTCGACGGCTGCCGGATCCTGCTCAACGGCACACCCGTCTTCCTGAAGGGCATCGCCCGCCACGAGGATGATCCCGACCTCGGCGCATCCCAGAGCCGGGAGACGGTGAGCCGCGACCTGACGTTGATCGCGGAGATGGGAGCCAACTACATCCGCATGGCCCACTACCCCCATGACATCAAGGAGCTGATCCAGGCCCGGGACCGGGGCATCCTGCTTAGCGAAGAGATTCCCTACTACAGCGTGGGGATGGGCTTCACCCAGTGGTTCGAGGAGGGTGGGCGCATCAAGGATCTTCCCTTGGCGCATTTCGGCATGGCCCAGCTCCGCGACCAGACGCTGCTGCTCCACGCTCAACAGGGGCTGATCGAGATGGTGGAGCGGGACCGCAACAATCCCGCGGTGATCCTCTGGAGTGTTGGAAACGAGTGCTACTCACTCTTCGAACAGGCCGCCAGGATATTCGGCTGGATGAGGGACGTGGTCAGAGGCTTTGATCCGACCCGTCCCGTCACCATGTGCGAATTCACCTATGACGTGAAGCCCTTCGACGACCGCCGGATGAGCCCGAAGTACATGGACGTCATCTGCGTGAATGCCTATTACGGATGGTTCTACGGGGAGGCCGACGACATGCGGGATCACCTGAGAAGGCTCCACCAGCGGTTTCCCGACAAGCCCATCATCATCTCGGAGTTCGGCGCCGATGCAGCCCTTGGACGGACCGACCAGGAGGGTGTGTGGGATCCACGGGAGTCGGAGGATGCCCTTGCCTACGGCGCCTACGGTAAGACCCATTCGGAGGACTACCAGGTCGAGCTGTACCGCAAGTACTGGAAGATCGCCCGGGAGGAGGATTACGTGGCCGGGATCTCGCCCTGGATCTTCTCGGACTTCTACCACCCCAGTCCATGGTTCGAGAAGAGCCTGGTTCCCGGTCATGTCCTGAAGGGTGTGGTCACCCGGGAGAGGCAGCCCAAGCGGGTGTACCACGAGCTTCGGAGCTGGTACAGAAGCCGACCGGGGGCTGGATCACCCGCGTGAAGTCGCCAGGACCTTGGCGATCCGCTCGTCCTTCTCCCGCCACAGCTCGCTGATCCAGCTCTGGAACGCCTCGCGGAACGCCGCGTCTCCGGCGTAGTCGCCTCCCAGGAATTGCTCCGGGATGGGTATCGGCCGCACCTCCACCACGATGGTGTGGAGATGCCCGGCCAGGAGATCCCACGCGCCCGGCTGCCCCTGCGGATAGACCAAGGTGACATCCAGGATCGTGCGTACCTGATCGCCGAGAGCGCCGAGCACGAAGGCGGTGCCGCCGGCACGCGGCTTGAGAAGGTGCGTATACGGTGACTCCTGGCGCGCGCGCTTCGCCTCGCTGAACCGGGTGCCCTCGACGAAGTTGAACACCGACACCGGTGTGGTGCGGAACTTCTCGCAGGCGCGTCGGGTGCGCTCCAGGTCGACGCCGCCGAGCTCGGGGTTCGCGCGTACCTCCTCGCGCGAGTAGCGTTTCATGAACGGAAAGTCCAGCGCCCACCACGCCAAGCCCAACACCGGCACCCGGATGAGCTCCTGCTTGAGAAAGAACTTGAGCATGGGGATACGCCGGTTCAGGACCTTCTGCACCACGGGGATGTCCGCCCACGACTGGTGGTTGCACGTCACCAGATACCAGTCATCGCGTGCCAGTCCCTCGAGGCCGCGGACGACCCAATGGATCCGATGAAGTACCTCGAACATGGCGCTGTTCACCGAGACCCACGCCGTCGCAATCGCGATCAGCACACGCGTGCACAGCTCCCGCCAGGCTCGCAGCGGCACGATGGCCTTGAGAAACGCGATCGCGAACAGCGGCGTGCACCAGAACAGCGTATTGATGCCGATGAGCAGCGAGACAAGCACGCCCCGGAGTGCGTGGGGTAGGAAAGACAGCATGGGAAGGAAATATTGCATCTTCCCGCCGCCGACGGCAAGTCGGCGGGGACGGATCAGCTGGGCCGGGCACCCACCAGCGCGGCGATGGCATCGTGGATACCGTCGACGCTGAGATGGAACATCGGGAACAGGCGCCGGATCACGTGGACGGTGCGTGTGTGGTCCCAGGCTCTCGGGGGGTCGGGGTTGATCCAGACGCTGCGGTCGAAGTGCTCGGCGATCCGGTGCAGCCACTGGATCCCCGGCGTCTGGCTCTCCAGCCTCGGGTTGATGTTTCCGAAAGGCTCCATCAGCTCGGCGGGATGCATCGCCGCATCGCCGACGATCACCACCTTCCAGCGCTCGTCGAAGCGGCGCAGGATGTCGCCGGTGGGCAGCGCGTCCCGCGACCACATCCCTGCATCCTTGTAGACGTGATCGTAGATGCAGTTGTGGAAGTAGTAGGCGCGGAGGTCGCGCAGGCCGCGCTCCTCGTGGAGGGCGGTCACCAGCTGGCTCACCGGCTCGAAGAAGGGATCCATCGTCCCGCCCACGTCCATCAGCAGCAGCACCCGCACGTTGTTGCGCCGCTCCGGCCGGAAGACCAGCTCGATCTCGCCCGCATTGCGGCAGGTCTCGTCGATGGTCTCGTCGAGGTCGAGCTCGATCGCCGGCCCCTGGCGGGTCAGCAGACGCAGGCGCCGCAGCGCCACCTTCATCTGTCGGAGATCGAGGGCGAGATCCGTCCGGTACTCCTTGAAGTGGCGCTCCTCGGCCACCTTCATCGCCGAGCGGTTCCGGCCCGGCCCTCCGACACGGATGCCGGTGGGGTGCTCTCCGCCGTGACCGAAGGGGGAGTGTCCGCCGGTTCCGATCCAACGCCCGCCCCCGTCGTGGCGCTCCGTCTGCTCTGCCAGCGTCTCCAGGAAGCGGCGCATCAGCTCGTCGCGGGAGAGCCGCTCGAGGGCTGCTCGCTGCTCCGGCGTGAGCTCCTGGAAGTTCTTCGGATCCCGGAGCCACTCCAGCAGCTCCTCGGTGACGTCCAGCTCGCCCTCCACTCCGTGAAAGACATGAGCGAAGACGCGATCGAAGGCGTCGAAGTAGGTCTCGCTCTTCACCAGACAGGCGCGGGACAGGTGGTAGAAGCGCAGGAGGCTCGAGCCGTGGAGCCCCTTCCCCAGGGCTTCCATCAACATCATCCATTCCTGCATCGCGACCGGCACACCGGCGCCGCGCAGCTCGTAGAAGAGGTCGAGGAACAATGCCCTCGGCCTACTGGTTGTAGCGGGGGCCGAGCTCCCGCCAGCTGTTTGGAAGGGCGCCGCCTCTGACCTTGTAGGAGTCGAGCGCTTCGGTGTCCTGCTCGTTCTTGAGCAACGACCCCAGGAACGGAATGTGGGACTCGAGCTGCTCCACGCCGATCCCCGAACGGAGCAGGGCCGAGATCCAGTCGATCAGCTCGGATGTGGAGGGCTTCTTGCGCAGCTCGTTCTGCTCGCGCAACCAGTAGAACTTGATCAGCACCTGATCGAGCAGCACCGCATCCAGATTCGGGTGGTGAACCGCGACGATCTCCTTCATCAGCTCGCGATCCGGGAACTCGATGAAGTGGAAGACGCAGCGCCGGAGGAAGGCATCCGGAAGCTCCTTCTCGTTGTTCGAGGTGATGATGAGGATGGGGCGCTGTGCCGCAACGACCTCGTCGCCGGTTTCCATCACCGTGAAGCGCATCTCGTCCAGCTCCAGCAGCAGGTCGTTGGGGAATTCGATGTCCGCCTTGTCGATCTCATCGATCAAGAGAACGTGGCGATCCCGGGCACGGAAGACGCGTCCCAGCGGCCCGTACTTGATGTAGCTCCGGATGTCGGAGACGTTGCCGTCGCCGAAGCGGGCATCGTTGAGGCGCTGGACGGTGTCGTAGACGTAGAGCCCCTCGGAGGCCTTCGAGGTGGACTTCACGTGCCAGGATTCCATCGGCATCCCGAGGCCTTCCGCGACGTGAAGGGCCAGCAGCGTCTTGCCGGTGCCGGGCTCCCCTTTGACGAGCAGCGGCCGTTCCAGGGCGATCGCGCAGTTGACGGCATCGACGAGCGGGGGTGATGCGATGTAGTCGCGGGTCCCGGTGAACTGGTAGAAGGTGATGGATTCGGACATCAACAGCCTCATGCAAGGGAAATCAGCCAGCAACCTTTAGACGAAACGCGGTCTTTGGGCAAATCCCGTCCCGGGGGCTCCCCAGGGCGCCGCCGGGCGCCGGAGCCGCTTCAGGAACGGAGAGCTACGGCCTCAACCGGTATTCACCGAGCAGTGGCAGGGTGACGATTCTGATCTCCGGCTTCGCCTCGTGGGCCTCGCCGACCACCTGTCCGAACCTGGTTCTCGGCACCAGTCTGAGTCCCTTGCTGAGCGGCCGGAAGAAGAGATCGTAGTGCATGGGCATGAGAATCTGGGGGTCGATCATCTCGACCATGCGGTAGACGAACCTCTTCGTATCGGCCCTCAGCGATATGCCCAGCAGCAGAAGGTCGGCGCGCACCTCTCTCTCGTTCTCCTCGACGATGGCAGCGCTGCCCTTGTGGTAGATCCTGTAGCCCGCCACTTCGACGAGCAGCCCGAAGACCTCGCCGCGACCGTACTCCATGGCCTTGAGCGGGGGCTGAATATCCGGCCCGATGTCGAAGTCGCCCGGAATCCTGCCCATGAAAGAACCGTGGGCACTGGACACGAAGGTGATCTTGAACGGTCCCTCCTCCACGGTGTCTCCACCCGTCACGATCCTGATCTGACCCTCGTCGGTGCCGCAGGCCCTCAGGAGGTTCGCTGTGGAATCGCTTCCGTACACCACGGCCCCCGTCTTCGGAGCGATGTAGGGCAGGTCGGCGGCGTGATCGTAATGGCTGTGGCCGATTGCGATGGCATCGGCCCGGTCCAGGTACTTGTCGATCTCCTCCGGGACGGGCTCGATGACTCGCAGGCGCAGTGCCAGGAGACCCTGCCTCGAGAACCACGGATCGATCCACAGGACCTTGCCCGAGTACTCGAGTCTGTACGCAGCGGTTCCGAACCAGCGTATCGACAGCTCGCCCTCACCGATCGGACTGCCCGCCACGAAATCAGGCCTGGCCTCGAAGTCCCTCGGGTGCATGGAATCTCCCTCCCCGCGGCGGACACGAACGACGGCAGATGATAACGCGGGACGGAGCCCTTCGGACCCGGTTCGACGCCGGGCCAGTGGGTTATGATGGAGTGCGACCCTAGAACGGAGAAGGAGCAGATCGATGGCGACAGTAGACGGCGGCCGGCTGGTGGTGGACGCACTCGAGCGGGAGGGCGTGGAGTACATCTTCAGTCTGAGCGGCGGGCACATCAACAGCATCTACCAGGCATGTCTCGATTCCGGAATCCGCGTCATCGATACCCGGCACGAGCAAGCTGCGGCACACATGGCCGAGGCCTGGGGAAGGCTGACGGGGAAGCCCGGCGTCTGCGTGGTCACGGCGGGGCCTGGCTTCACCGATGCCGTGACCGGGGTGGCCAATGCCTCTCAATCCAACGCTCCCATGCTCCTCATCACCGGTCGAAGCGGGGTCTCCGAAGCCGAGACCCTATCCCTGCAGGAGCTCGAGCAGATCGACATCATCCGGCCTCTCGTCAAATGGGGCCGGGTCGTCTATGAGACTCGCCGGATCGACGAGTTCACAGCCATGGCCTTCCGTCACGGGATGACCGGACGACCGGGTCCGGTCTTCCTGGAGATACCGGTGGACGTCCTGAACCGGAAGATCGACGAATCGGAGGTGATCAGACCCGAAGGCTACCGGCCCCAATACCGACCGGGCGGCGCCAGGCAGGGCATCGAGGAGGCGCTCGAGCTGCTCCGCCAGGCCAAGAAGCCCGCCATCATTGCCGGCAGCGGCGCCCATTTCGCCGGCGCCGGGCGGGAGCTGGAGAGCTTCGGCCGGCTCATCGACGTCCCCGTATTCACCGGCAATATGGGCCTGGGCCTGCTTCCGAAGGATGATCCGCATGCCTTCGGCTCTCCGATGGTCGGGCTGGCAGTTCTCGCGACCTGCGACCTGATCCTGCTCCTGGGTACGCGGTTGGGACTCTTCATGGGCCAGGGCAAGCCGCCCTTCATTCCGGCCGATGCCAAGGTGGTGCAGGTCGACATCGACGGCGCAGAGATCGGCCGCAACCGCAAGGTCGACGTGGGCGTCACCGGCGACGTGAAGGAGATCCTCGGGGAGATGATCGAGCTGGTCCGGGAGCGGCCCTTCTCCCATTTCGAGTGGTTCGAGTCCGTCCGCAAACAGGCCGAGGAAGGCAGGCGGAGCCTGCTCACAGGCGTGCCGGGCTTCGACAGGGAGGAGCCGATTCATCCGGCCCGCCTGATGAAGGAGATCCGCGACTTCCTCGAGGACGATGCCATCGTGGTGGCCGACGGAGGAGACACGCAGGTCTGGACGATACTGGGGATGGAGATTCCGCGGCCGGGCCAGCTGCTCTCATCCGGTCCCTTTGGGTGTCTGGGCGTCGGCATTCCCTTCGCCCTCGCTGCCAAGCTTCGCTACCCGGACCGGCAGGTCCTGACGACCATGGGCGACGGATCGGCGGGCCTCAACATCATGGAGTTCAACACCGCCCTGCGATTCGATCTGCCCATCGTCATGGTCATCTCCAACGACTGCTCCTGGGGCATGATCCGCCACTCGCAGAATGCGGCCTATGGTCAGGGACGGCTGGTCGGCTGCGAGCTCGGCGACGTCTCCTACGAGAAGATCGTCGAGGCTCTCGGCGGATATGGCGAGCGTGTGAACCGGGCCAGGGAGATCCGGCCGGCACTCGAGAGAGCCTTCGCCTCGGGAAAACCGGCCTGCCTCAACGTGTTCACCGATCGCGAGGTGGGAACGCCCATGGGACTGATGCTGTCCCAGCTGGGTAGCGCCTGAGTCGGACATCGGGGGGTTTCTGAGCGGGGACGGACAGCGCTGCGGACCGGCACACCTCAGTAGCTGCAATGCTCCTGAAATGCCTCCCACATCGCGCGGATGTTCTCCGGCGGCGCATCGGGCTGGATATTGTGAACGGCTGCAAACACGAAGCCTCCGCCCGGCGCGAGGTCGTCGATGCGGCGCTTCACTTCGTCCTTCACTTCCGAGACGGAGCCGTGGGGAAGAACCTTTTGCGTGTCGATCCCGCCGCCCCAGAAGCTGAGCTCGGATCCGAACTCGCTCTTGAGCTCCTTGGTATCCATGTTGGCGGCGCCGACCTGTATGGGGTTGAGGGCGTCGATTCCAGTCTCGATCAGGTCGGGAATCAGAGAGCGCACGCTCCCGCAGGAGTGCAGCAGGATCTTGACGTCCGTCTTCGCGCTCTTCCTGATGTGAGCGAAGAGCTCGGCGTGGCGCGGCTTGAGAAGCCTGCGGTACATGTCGGGCGACATCATCGAAGTAGCCTGACTGCCGAGGTCGTCACTGTGGAGACAGACGTCGACTTTGTCGCCCAGTACCTCCAGAGTGTTCGTCCACACCCGCATCTGGAATTCCGTGATTCGATCGAACAGGTCCTCGATCGCGGCCGGGTTGGCTCCCATGTCCATCAGAGTGTCCTCGATCCCGTGAATCATGAGCGCCATGTCGAAGATCCCGAGGCCGTAGAGGCTGAACATGACGGCGCATCCCGTATCATGAAGCCGCTCGACCTCTTCGCGAAGGCCGATGTACCTGCCCTCCTGATCGGGGTCCGGCCATGGATGGTTGGCGAGTCGCTCCGCCGTGAGCTCGCCCTTCAAAGGGGCGCCGACGGGGTCCATGTACAGGCTCGAAGGCGGCTTCGCCCACTTGATGCCCCACTCATCGTGATACACCAGGGTGGTCTCGTTCTCGAACCCGATCTCCGGCTTGGGCTCGGACGGCAGCTGGACGAGAGCACCGCGCACATCCACCTTCAATCGGCGGAGGATGTTCTCGGGGATCTGCGCGATGCCGGCGGCGGTGAGGAAGAGATTGGGAAGCGTCTCGTCCGCTTCCTCGGTCAGACCGAGAAGCTCGACCAGTCCCTGATAGGCCTGCGCAGTGATACCCGTCTCGATCGAACTGCCCAGATCGAAGGGTATCCGGTCGGGCTCGCGGCGGTCGAGTGCGGCGAGTACCCGCTGTCGTGACGTGTAGGTCGTACGATTCATCCTTGGTCGTCCTATTCTGCTCCGGAACCATGTTAGTGGTCCAGCAGCCTTCTCCGCTACCACTGCGCGCGCACCTTCGACGGCGCGGTTTCGAGGATCTGATTCCGGCTCGATCAGGCCGCTCTGCGCAGCTCCGGCAATACCACGCGGAAGGTCGTACCGGCACCGGGCCGCGAGTCGACGGTGATCTCGCCCCCGTGGTTCCGGACGATCTGGTACGAGATGGAGAGGCCCAGACCGGTCCCCTCCCCGACCGGCTTGGTCGTGAAGAAGGGATCGAAGATGCGCTCGATGTCGTCGCCCGGGATTCCACAGCCTTCGTCCTCGATGGACACGACGACCCATCCCGTTTCGTACGCCGTATCCAGCCGGATCACACCTTCCCCATCGATGGCCTGGAAGGCATTGATGAGAAGGTTGAGAAAGACCTGCTTGAGCTCCTGCGAGGAGCCACCGACTTCGGGGATCTCCTGATAGCGACGTTCGATGCGACAGCCGTCCGGGAGCTGTGGCTTTGCCACCCGCAGCACCGCGTCGAGCAGGGGCTCCAACGCGATGCGCTCGTGCTTCCCGCCGCCGGCGTGGGAGAAATCCTTGACGTCGCGGACGATGGCGGCGACCCGATCCACACCGCCCACGCTCTCGTCCACGAGCTCGCGCCCCTCTTCGAGCTCCGCGTCGAGCTCGTGGACGAGCTTCGCGGAGAGCTTCGCGTCTACCGTGTCGAGGAGATTGCCCATCGCACACAGATTGGCGCGCACGTACGCCAGCGGATTGTTGATCTCGTGGGCGATCCCCGCAGCGAGCTGGCCCACAGCGGCGAGGCGGTCGGATACGACGAGGCGGCTGCGCAGGCTCGAAATTTCCCGTAGATCGCGCGCCACCAGCACCAGGCCGATCTGGTTCTGCCGCCTGTCGTGGAGACGCGACGTGGAGACCGATACCGGCACCGGATCGCCGACCAACGAGCGCAGGAGGGTTTCCTGCTCGCGAAGCCCTTCCGAGCGATCGATCTGGATCTCGTCCAGCAGATCCACCATGGAGCGGCCTTCCAGGGTGCCAGGCTCCGCCCCGAGCAGCCGTTCCATCCCCGGATTGGTGATGCGAATGCGCCCGTCGAGGCGCAGCAGCGCGACGCCATCCGCCAGGGTCGTCAGGATGCTGGACGCGAAGGCTCCAGGCGCCATCAGCGAGTAGCCGTAGCGGTAGAAGCTCCAGGCGATCGCGCCCACCAGCAGCGTGATGGCCGTCGTCCCGAAGCGGGGGACGACTCGGCCCATCGCGGGAAGCACACCGTCCGTCCAGGTCGCGATCACCAGCGGCAGCACGACGCCGGCGAGCAGCACGTAGGTCTGGCGCCGCTCGGCCGACGAGCTCGTGAAGCGGAAGTCGCGAACCGCGACCAGGACCCCCATACAGAGCGTGGACGAGGTCAGGAGGAGGGCCGCAGGGAAGAGCGGACCGATGGTATAGCCCCAACCCCAATCGGCCCGCACGACGGTGGGGTGCAGCCACGGCGTCGTGAGGTCGAGCCACACAAACGCTCCGGCAAGGCCGTAGAGGCAGGGCATCAGCGCTCGCCAGCGCAGGGCCCGGTGACTCGTCACGATGAGGAAGAGGTGCAGCGCAATGGGTCCGATCATCACCCAGCCCAACGAAGAGAGCTTGACCAGAAGGAGAACCGCCTGGGCGTCGTGGGCCGAGTTCCAGAGCGCCTCGCAAAGCGCCCAGTGGGCGCCCGCGGCGCACAAGGCGGCCCCCGCGCGGTGGGCGGGGTGACGGGAATCGCGGATGAGGATCACGGTCGCCAGTACGCAGTAGGCGACACAAGAAAGGATCGGAAGCAGGACGAAGATCTTCAAGTCGGTGCTCCGCATTCCTGACATCGGAGCTCCGGCCGCACGCCTTGATGTGCGGTATGGGGAAGGGCCGCACCGGCAGCGCCCAGGTGACGGCCGGCCGCCAGGAGAGCCCTGCATGTCCCGCCGGCGCCCAGCCGGCCTTCAGGCTCCGGCAAGAGCCGCTGGAGCTCCCCGGAACACGGTCACTTTTCGGGCTCGTCCTGTGGTCGGCGCCGGCCTCGTCGGCCTCGGGGTCATCCCACGAAGGCGTCGTAAATGGCGCGCACGGCGACTTCGAACTCCGCCGCCTCGACCCCCACGATGATGTTGAGCTCGCTCGAACCCTGGTCGATCATCCGGACGTTCACACCAGCCCCTGCCAGGGCACCGAACAGGCACCCGGACATGCCGGGGATGTGGCTCATGCCCCGGCCCACCGTGGCGATCAGGGCGATGTTCGGGTAGGTCTCGATCGAGTCCGGCTCGCAGACCTTCTGTATCTCCGCGACCACCGTCTCGAGCTTGTCTCCCAGCTCGCTGTCCTTGACGACGACGCTCAGACTGTCGATCCCGCTCGGAATGTGCTCCCAGCTGACCTCGTGACGCTCCAGCACGTCGAGCAGACGGCGACCGAAGCCGAGCTCGGCATTCATCAGGGTCTTCTCGAGGGCGATGATGGTGAAGTCCTTGCGCCCCGCGATACCCGTGATCTGCCCACTCGGCGGCGTATCGCCCATGTCCCGGATGATTCGGGTCCCCTCCTTGTCCGGGGTGTCGGTGCTGCGGATATGGACGGGGATCCCCGCCTGCCGCACCGGGAAGATCGCCTCGTCGTGCAGCACCGTCGCACCCATGTAGGCGAGCTCGCGGAGCTCGCGGTAGGTCAACACGTCGATGGTGCGCGGGTTCTCGACGATGCGCGGGTCGGCCATCAGCAGGCCAGAGACATCCGTCCAGTTCTCATAGACATCGGACCCGGTGCCGCGGGCCACGATGGCCCCGCTGATGTCGCTACCCCCGCGCGAGAAGGTCTTGATCGATCCGTCCGGCAGCGCTCCGTAGAAGCCGGGGATCACGGCGCGAGGGATGCCCGCCAGCCGCTTGCTGACCGAATCCTGGGTCCGCTCGGGGTCGAAGCGCCCCTGGGCGTCGAAGTGGACGATGTCGGCGGGGTCCACGAACTCGTAGCCCAGCAGGTCCGCCACCACGAGCCCGTTCAGGTACTCGCCACGGCTGGCCGCGTAGTCCGCCCCGGCACCCACGGAGAGCCGCTCGCAGACCTCGTCCAGGTAGGGGTTCAGATCCAAGCCCAGACCCAGATCCTTGATGATCTCCAGGTACCGCTCCCGGATCGGCTGGAACACCTTGTCGGCTGGCTCCCCGGCGCTGCCGCGTTTCTGGCAGGCGTAGAGCATGTCGGTCACCTTCACGTCGTCCGGGGTGCGCTTTCCCGGCGCCGAAGGCACCACATAACGCCGTTCGGGATCGGCCTCGACGATCGCCTTGACCTGCTGCAGCTTCCTGGCGTCAGCCACGCTGGTCCCGCCAAACTTACCTGTCTTCAGTCCCATTTCTCGCTCAGTCCCTTTGAGTTCAGCTGCCCCCAAGAAAAGCGGCGCGCATTGTACTCCTAACATCCCTTCCCCGAAAGGCTCCCACTGTCGCCCCAGTCGAACTGTAAGCTATCGGATCCAAAGAGCATTTCGAGCAGGCGGCCCGACACGATGGGCAGACGGCAAGCACTTCCGAGAGGCCTCCAGCATATCCACGCGAGCTGAATGGTATGGCGCACCACCCGTGACGGGCGCGGGAGGTTGACTCGGCGGCGCCGGGCGCCTCCCTGGGCTCGACAGGCGCACGGTCAGGGGCAGGATCGACCCCGGATCCCCGACCGCTGCACGGCGACCAACGCGCGCGGTTCGACTTCGCCGACATCGAGAGCTACGGCCCCGATGGGGGCTACTTCCGGGATCTCCACGCCGACGATGGATGCAGCTTCCTTGCAGCCGGCGATATCGAAGACCCCGCATGCCAGGACGACGACGACAGGTTGCAGGAGTCGGCAGTATCGGCCGATGATGTGCCAGCGTCGCGGAGGAGGCGGACATGGTGTTTCAGGGCGACAAGAAGTTCGGAAGGTCGCTGCTGGCTGACCCGGAAGAGCATCTCAAGCACTGGCTGCTCCCCAAGGTGCCATCGTGGCTCGAAACGTACCACCTCACCACGATGACGGTGCTCTGGAGCATCCTCGTGCTCCTGTTCAGCTTCCTCGCACGGCACAACGTCCACTGGATGTGGCTAACGTCACTCATGATCGTGATGCAGTACCTCACGGATCTCCTCGACGGCGCTGTAGGGAGGCAGCGTGACACGGGGCTGGTGAAGTGGGGCTTCTACATGGATCACCTCCTGGACTACATCTTCCTGTGCTCCATGCTGATTGGCTATGGATACCTGTTTCCACAGCACTACGGGTTTCTTCTTCTCCTGGTCCTGATGGTTTTCGGGGCCTTCATGGTGAATTCATTCCTCTCCTTTGCAGCGACCAACCAGTTCCGGATCGCCTACATGGGGATCGGGCCGACCGAAATCAGGATCGCATTCATCGTCGTCAATGCCTTGATCTGCTTCGTGGATCCTGAATACGTTCGCGCTGCGCTTCCCTATGTCCTCGGGTTCGCGGCCTTTGGCCTGTTCGTGACGGTCTTGCGGACGCAGAAGGAGCTCTGGGACGCGGACATGAAGGCGAAGGGGCGCGAGCCGAGCCAGGAGGACGAGAAGAGAGGACGCCGGATCACCTACACCCTCTATGCCGCCGTGGCGGCATCGCTGCTGCTCCTCGGCTACGTCGGCTGGGTGGTTTCGCCGCTCCAGAGCAGCGCCCTCCTCAAGATGAGCGACGAGGAGATTCGCAGCGGTGCAACGGAGGATCTCGCTCGTCTCGGCTCGATCCGTTCGGGCCTCGACGAGGCGCTGCTCGCGCTCGCCACCTCTGCAGACGATCCGGGTGATCTCGCGGACCAGTGGAAGAAGCTGGCGGCCATCGTCGAAGCCCTGGAGAAGATCGAGAAGAGGTACGCGGCCTATCACCAGATCAGCTTCGTCGATCGCCCGCAGGCGCATTCGCAGGCATTCTTCGTTCAGTACACAGCAGTCGAAACAAGGTACGAGGCGCTGCAGCGGCTCAGGCATTTGCTCCAGAGCTTCCCATCGCTCGAGGAATCCCTGGAGGCACCTTCATCGAAGGAGACGTCGACCGTGATCAGGCGAAGCCTGATGGACCCACAGCTCTACCTGCGACTGTCCGCCGGTCGTATCTATCTCAAGCTCGTGAAGGACAGCGTCGGAATCGATATGCCTGGGAATGCAGCAGGAGAGAGTAAGGACTAATTGTGGGACCTGCGGGTACTCATTATCGGTCCGCCGCAGATCTGCCAAGATCCGGAGCTGCGTCACTCGCGCTCTTCATCCACGCTCTTCAACGGCCAGAGCTTCCCGCTCTCCTCCTTCTTGAAGGACGGGGACGCAGCGCTCAGATACCTGAGGACTGTACCTCCGGTGTTCTCGAGGCCATGCCTCGAGCGCGAGCAGAAGAAGATGCACTCCCCTGCCGTGACCTGCCGCTGTTCATCATCAACGGTCATCCGCCCCGAGCCTTCCATGATGTAGTACATCTGCTCCGGATCATGAGAGTGAACCTGCTGTATCCCACCAGGTTCCATGTCGACGATGGTGATCGATAGGTTCCGTGAATCGCAGGTGTCCTCCGATACCAATAGATATGATGTGATGTTGTCCCGCTGGTATCTCGGCGCCGAGTTGATGGTCAGGACATTCAATCTCGATCCTCCCTTCGAATCCCAATTTGAATGCGCGCCGTGCAAAGGAGCTGATTCTGAGTCGTCCATTTCGGACACCCACGGGGACGGAGTCGCCCTTCCCGTCGCCCGCGGTTCCGACACCGCACGCGCACCAGATCCTCCCCAGCATCCTCTCACGACGCGGCTCCTCCCGAGAAGGCAAAAGGCAACACCGTTCCTGCTCATTCGTAGGCAAGACCGTCCCTGCGCATTCGTGGAGACGCGCTTTCGGAACGCCGGGCTGTCAAGTCAACCCCTCGGAACGTCGATGAAATCCGGAGCCCCCGAGGTCCGCACGGGGCAGGATTCGCCGTGAACCCGATCGATCTGACCTTCTGGCTGAGCTGGTACGAGTCCCTCGACGAGGCGCTGGGGCGCACCGAGGGCTCGATCACCGCCTACAAAGATCCGGACGGCCGAGTACGCCACGGCAGCGACGAGCAGGTCCTGCCGGTCCTCCACGAGATCAAGGACCTCTTTCTGCGGGCCGCTACGATCGAGGTCTTCCGTCCGCGAGCGCCGACCGGCACACAGGTCTGGCCCGCCAACTGGAGCGACAGCGAGCGGGCGGAGCCGCTGATCCGCCTGGTGGAGGAGCCGGCCTACATCGCGCAGGGCCACGGATTCCGGACCGACGAGCCCGAGGCCCCGGCCGGCGTCCGCCGGCTGATCGATCTCCTGGAGGCCCAGATCTACTGCAGTGAGGTCTCCGACAAGGCTTCGGAGCGCTGTCCCGCGTGGTCGCGCATCGTCCCCGAGCTCTTCTCGGACGGGATGGACAAGGTCGTGATCGAGGCACTCCCCGCCTTCGACCTGCTACCGGAAGCGCTGGTCCGCGAGACACTCAGCCAGCTGTCGCTTCCGGTGGAGATCATGAGCCCCTTCCTCCCCTACGTGGAGAAGGATCTCTCGCTGCGTCGCCTGCTTCGTGAGGGCGAGCTCATAGCGGAGGTGTGCGCCGAGACAGAGGGGTCGGGCGAAGACGAGACCGGCGCCTCCCAGCCTTGCTAGGCTAGTGGTGCGGCGACGACTACTGGTTCAAGTTCGAGGAGCCCTCCGGATGGCAATCCGAGGTGCTGCAGGGCTGGTCAGTCTGGCGAACGCCCCATTCCCGCAGCGCGCGGAAGTCGGGTTCTGGCTCGATCAGGAACTCCTGATTGCTCCTGCCAGCATCGAAACCCGTGCTGCGACAGAGACCGCCACGCGCCGATAGACTACTGCGGAGTGATGACCATCGGCGTGACGGAGATGATCAGCTCCCTGTTCCTCAGAGAGTTCTCCCTGCTCATGTTGCGGAAGAAGTAGCGGAGGACCGGCAGGTTACCGAGTATCGGAACCTGGCTTGTCTGGATCTCCTTCTCCTGGTTTTCGAACTCGAGAAGCCCACCGACCGTCACGGTGTCAGCGTCCTTCACGAGGATCTTCGTGACCACGGTCCGGGTGGAGATCCTGGACACGTCGACGGGGAACACGTCCAGGACTACACCGTTCGCGAAGGTGAAGCCCTGAGCAATTCCCGCCGGGGTGGTCTGCACCTCGTACCCAGCGGACTGGGTGGGTGGCGAGCCCCGGTCCGAGGCGGCCTCGACCCCGAAGCTGAAGTTCTCGAGTGCCTGCGGATTCTTGTCTGATTGCCTCTCGGGAAGCTGGGCCCTGATCAGGACCGTGAACTGGTCCGGGAGGTTGGAGGAGAGCACCACGGAAGCGTTCGAGGATGCCGCTCGGTCCCCTGCAGAATGAGGTCGCCCATCTTGACTGTGGCCTTCAGGTTCTCGGTCTCCTGCAGCTCGAGCCGGGCGAGGATGTCCTGCTTCTTCCCTCCCTCGAAGCCCTCGAAGAGGCCGAGCAGGGGATTCGTGGTGATGCCGTAGTCGAAAAGCGGGCCATGGAAGAGGTGGGCGGAGTGGTAGAAGCGTCCGACCGCCTTGGAGTCCTTCCTGCTGAGCTCGCCGTCGAGGGTGCCCGGCACGATCAGGTGCTCCTTCGTGACCTCGATGGCCGCGACCTGGTTGTCGATCGCGAGGAGGTTCGGGCGGATGAGCTCCCTCACCCTCGCGTCCCGATCGAGCGCGTCGAGCATCTGGTCCTGGAGCCAGAGGGTGCCGTTTAGAAGGCCGAGCGACGCCAGGCCGGCCGAGCTGGAGGCAAAGCCGGCGTCTCCCTGGATCTGCCCGATCGCATCCGCCGTAGAGGCTTGCGCGCCGATGACCCAGCTTCGTACGTCGCCCGCCAAGGCGGTGCCGAGGGTGTCCCCAGGCCGGAGGGGATCGAGGCCGAATTCCACCTCGTGGTGGAGGTCGATGCTCGCCAGCATGGCCTCGATCAGGGCCTGTCTCGGCGCCCGGTCGAA